>Ga0123342_1001575_pt1 | contig 38351 bp, 12 predicted proteins | sample Turbeawhitnodule_FD_89960 | JGI IMG/M metagenome (GOLD analysis project Ga0123342, IMG submission 89960) | Root nodule microbial communities of legume samples collected from Mexico - Turtle bean Mexico white nodule | ecosystem: Host-associated > Plants > Roots > Nodule | place: Mexico: Nepantla...
AAATAGGATGCTCTCTCAATTGTAAGATACACCACAGAAAGAAATACAATAGAGAGAATTGCAAAGAAGAGTGTTTCTTTTAGAGAGAATTTAAGTGTGAGTGAGTGTCTATTTTTTACAAATAAAATGTGCGTAGAAAATCACCTCCTCCAGTATTCAATTATCGTTAGGGAGGCAAGAACAATCCAATAAAAGGTCACCAACTAATAGTAAATGCGTTATGGGTTATTACGAAGAAACAAAAATATCAGAGAAGGCAAGAATCTACCACGATTCAAGTTTAATGAACCAAAAGTAGAAGGAAATACAAGTAACAAAAAGGCATCAGCAATATACATGTGCACACTGAATACCTTATCCACTGATTCTGCTAGCTCCAACCCTTTCAGAAGTAAATTCATGTATGAAATTTACCAGTCGTGTCTCGGATGAGGATAAAGAGATTCTCGAATAACACCATCGATTTGACTACAGTACTTTCCATTATTATTTACAAGGATAAAGGAGGAGCACTAGGCAAAATATCTTCCACACAAATTTTAGCAAGGAATGACTTTTGCTATGAAAAAATTGACAGAGCATGGTTTCTTTTCTCTCTTTTTTCCCACATGACACATTGTACACCATATTTACACAGATAGTATGGTTTTTATTTCAAGTCAGAATTCGGTTCTCTGTTTCAGACCTTGGATTAGTTTAGCTGGTACTAGACCAGCTGAAATTCGGTTTACGGGAAATTGAATTCTGAGCTGGTTTTTTTATTACTTTTTGCGTTTTTATTTATTAAATTAAATAATATGAAGAAAAAAAATGAGTAAGAAATTATAAATTTGGTTAATTGAAAATAATTGTTTGAAATAAATATTAAATATAAGTTTAAAATAATAATATTAATTAATTACATTTAGTAAGTGTGTAGGATTTAATTATTTAGAGAAGTAAAAAGTGAGAAATAAATTTTAGTAAGAATATTTTAAAGAAATATAAATAAGAATTTTTTTTAAAGAAATAGAAGAATGTAATGGAATGTATATGATATAATTAAATTGATTGAATTAAAGAAATGTATTAATTTTAAAAAATAAGTGCATGTAATATATTGATTTAGAGAAAGACATGAAACAATTATGTAGTTTAAATGTAAAATAATATGATTAGGTAGTTGTTTATAAATACAAACTGTTATATTTAGGAAATTTTAAAAATTAGAAAATATAATTGGTTAAAATTTGGAGTTGAAAAAATAATGGATTAATTTTTATTGAGTGAATATTGTATGTCACAATAGTATTTTGTACACATATTAAAAATAATATGTGAAATTAAAAGTTGTAATATTTAATTTTGAAAAAAAAAGTCAACATGTCAACAACTTGTAGAACTTCCCTTCATCACAAAGATGGTAATGATAACTTTTATGTAGTATTATTATAAAAAAAAAAAAGACTATTGCATGTAAAAAACATTTCTAAGAATAAAAATTAAAATAAGCTCAACTTTTCATTTAACATTATAAAAAATATGATAACTTTTACATATAATTTCAAAACATAAAAAGAAACACCCATAACAACGGATATTAAAACAAAAATAGATGTGGTACAAACATAGAAATTATAACAACAATTATAATTAATCATCAATTAATTACTCTTCCACTATTATTGCGGGATGTTTCATATTCATATTTAATGATTTGAACTTTATCAAATTCACAAAAACTGACATAGATTGAAGAAACTATGAATGAATGTCACCGAATCTTGTTGTGCATATATTCATCACTTCATACTTCAAAATAATATAATGTTACTTAAAAAATTTATTTCTACACATTTTAAATTTCCTTTCTATCAATATTTCTTTCAATTCATTGGTATTTCATTTAAAATATTGATTATGTCTGTATTTCCTCTACTTGTTCATAACTTTTACTTATTTACATATTTTTTTTAAAAAAAATGTATTTCCTTCAAATATGTGTACTTTAAATTCTTTATTTATTCAATTTTTTATTTATATAAATTTATATATCATACACACTTACTTTTAAGATTATTATATTTTTCACTGAAATTTTCAAATGTGAAATTAGATATTACGGGTTAAAAGGGTCTATCTACAAAATATCTTCCCAAAAACCCCCGCCCTACATTAATATTTCTACAATGTCAAAGGATTTGGGTTTGCGTTGCATCAATGCACCAGGGCACAGGTTAAGAGGTCTCACAAGGTTGACAAAAGATAGCTGAAACTTAAATAAATGAACAAAAACAAGCATTCTCATTGATGATTGATTGCGGCTCAATATCTACAACCATTAACACTTAAATGTCATAGTGGAAAATACAAAGCATACATACACATGACATCTCAAAGGGCACATGAAATCTCATATACTGAAACACTATCATAGCACTGGTACTAGAAGAATTAGCCAGGACATTTTAAGACAGACAGAAAGAAAGGAGCATGGTATCTACAACTATTTTGAAAAACAAAAGGAAAAAGGGTACAACAAACAATTTGTTTCAACGCCCATCAGCTGAAGTGAAAGAATCTGCAAATCCAGTAGGCCTTGCGGGGATACTGCTCTTACTGTCTTCTAGGTCCATATAACTCATGTCCTTTCCTTCTGCCTCTTGCCATCCCTTCACCATCTGGTTAAGGGGAAGGCTATAATCGATCCCGGAATACTCCTCAGCCTCATCATTAAAGGGTTTCCATTTTTCAACAAGCGGTGCCAGCACATTTACGGCATGACCCATCTCTGGCCGTTGGCCTGGTTCTCTGGCTGTGCAGTGCCCTGCTAACTCAGCAATGATTGAGACGCTCTCAAATGTTTCTTCCTTAACATCAAGGACTTTGTCAATAGCAGCCATTAGCTTCTTCTTATCTGATTTTATACTCCAGAACCATGCTGCTAAGTATTGGCTTTCCTCAGGTCTGTCCTCATCAAGTGCCATTAATCCAGTCAATAGCTCCATTAGCACAACCCCGAAACTGAAAACATCTGCTTTGGTAGTGATTTTTCCTGTCACTGAAATATAGTTGAAATTTGTGTTACAAGACATGTAATGCAGAAATGAAAAGCTCGCCAGTGATCAATTTATTAAATTTTGCATTAGATGTTAATTAATTTTTTCCCTTAGAATATGACTCTATTAACAAGCTGGACAGGAAATAAAATAGATGACATCAATAATTAAATCTTTTAGAACTAGTGCACAAAATACCTGCATATTCTGGCGCCAAATATCCGAAAGTCCCAGCAAGCCTGGTAACTACAGATTTTTCACCGTCAGGAGCAAGTTTTACCAAACCAAAATCTGAGACCTTTGCTCTAAAATCATCAGCAAGCAAGATATTTGACGGCTTAAGATCTCTGTGAATGAAGCTCTGGTGAGCCAGAGTATGAAGATACTCCATCCCTCTGGCAACATCCAATGCAATATTGAGCCTCCTCTTCCAAGAGAGTGGCTCCAGTCCATGGCTTTTCCAATGGAAAAGATGCTTACTTAGAGCCCCTTGTGGCATATATTCATACACCAGAATCCTTTCATTACCTTCTATAGAATAACCCAAAAGAGACACCAGATGCCGGTGCCGGACTTTTGATAGAACCGCAATCTCGGCCTGGAATTCATCCAATGCCTTGCTACTAATGACACCAGCTTCCATTCGTTTCACTGCAATTTTAGTTCCATCATCCAACTCTCCCTTATAAACAACTCCAAATCCACCACGGCCAAGCTCATTCTCGGGCGCAAAATTCTTGGTCACGTTCCTGAGAACTTGAACTGATATTCTAAGATTTCCAGCGTCAATGACATGAGACTCCCCATTCCCACTACTATTCCTACTCCCAGAACCACTCCCTGTCAAAGTGGAAATGCTTCCATTGGTATTGTTAGCAACGGCAATCTTCACAACACTGTCCGAATACGATGGATCCCTAGGGTGAATTACCAGTGAGGTTGGAGCCTGGAAGCCACCCTTCCTGCTCTTGAAACAATATGCATAGAGTGGAATGAGCAGAAAAGCCGCAGCTGCCACACCCGCAATCGGAGCAACAATGGAAACCAACCCTTTCCGTTTAGATTTCTTAGTTTCAAGAGAATCAGTCGAACTAGAATTGGACTGACCGGATGCAGGGTCGACATTCCCAGATCCAGATGATGGGTTCTTGCTCCCTGATGAAGGATTTTCGGCACCACCATTAAAGAAGGGATTCCCAGTAACAATAGGTTTCAATCCAGTCTTAAACAAAGGCAATGGAGGAGAAATGTTATTTCCACTCAGATCCAACAATTTCAAAGATGTCAAACTACTCCAATTACCAGGCACCGTACCACTAATATCATTCCCCCCCAACCTAATCTCAACAAGAGAACCCAAGTTCGCAACAGAAGGACTTAAACTCCCACTAAGATTCAAATTAGGCAAATTAATCATATTCACCTTTCCATCAACATTACATTTTATCCCCAACCACTGACCCCCACAAGGATCATTCCCACTCCACGAATTAACCAAATTCTCAGGATAATTCAACCCCCCAAGAAACCCCAACAGCGCCGTCACCTCAAACGCGCAAGGAACCCCTGACTTGTTCACACAAAAATTGTTAAAATCATAAGACACTTGAACCGCTTTAAAATTGGGAATCGGTCCCATAAAATGGTTGTTGTTCAAGTCCAGCTTGTCCAGCTTCAAGTCACCCAAACCTTGAGGAACCAACCCAACGAGGTTGTTCCCATTAAGGTTAAGTTCCCGTAGAGAGCTCAAATCCCCAATGTTATCGGGAATCGTTCCAGTGAACGAGTTCCCGTGAAGCCACAAACTCGTGAGCGAAACCATGGAGGCCACAACGTCAATTCTTCCAGTAAGACACTCCCCCCGCTGGTTATTCAGCCAGAGAACCTGCAACGCGGAGTCGTTTAGACTCAGGGGAATCTCTCCCGTTAAGTTGTTGTTGGAGAGCTTCAAAAACGACAGCGAGTTCATCGTTCCGAGAAACTCCGGTAATGGGCCGGCGAGGTTGCAGCCCATGCAGGAGAGATTGGTCAACTGCGTTGACTCCTGGAGCGTCTGCGGTAAGTGCCAGCCGCCAGAGCTGGCGTTGAGGTCATTATTGTCCAACGCGAGCACTTCCAAACTCTGGAGCCCGTCGAAGAAATCTGAAGGGATGGAGTCGAAGTTGTTGTTGTCAAGATACAAGTATTTGAGATTTGACAAGCCGCGGAAGGAGGGTAATGGACCGTTGAGCCTGTTGTTCTGGAGGCCCACGTTGAAGAGATTCGTGAGCTGGTTCAGGTTCGGCGCCAGAGGACCGCTCAGGTTCAACCCCTTAGCCTGAATCTGGTTCACATGGTTCTTATTGTCGCAGAAAATGTACTTCCAAGCACACGGGTCATCGCCGCTGTCCGGCCACGGCAACAGGTCCGGGTTGTCCAACCCGTTTCGGAATTGCCGCAGTATTTCGACTTCGTGCGGGTCGGCAGTGGTGAGGGAAAAGAGGAGGGTGAAGAGAAGAGTTAGCGAAGAGTGGAGCATGGCGGCGCGTGAATGTACGGTTCATCTGAGAGGGTGGAGGTGGGGTAATGTTAGGCGGGACTTGAAGCGGCGCATGTTGAATCTGGGTAGCAAAAGAAGCAGTGGAAAAGCGAAGATGACTGAGAAAGTGAGAACTTGGGTTCGGTGTTGCTTTTGAGAATTTCGTAATTCCCGTTACGGTATCGCAGATAGCCTCGTCTCACTTCCATCCATATTTTTCGAAGGACGAAATGCTTTGACAGGCCCCACACAGTCACAGACACCTCTAAGGTGGAAGAAAACCCCCCCTACCCCAATCTTCTCATTTTTTTTAATCTTAATCATCATCTTAACTTACTAATATTCTTTTAGTATCAATTTTACAACAAAAGTTATAAAAAAATAATAATAGTTTATATTTTTTAAAAATTTGAGCAATGCTTATAATTTTATAGACTAAAATAAATATGCATTCATTCTCTCCTCATTTTCGTTGTGAATATTTAGTTTTTGGTTACATTTCATCAATTTATCCATTAACAACAAAATTAAATCAAAATATAATTGCCAAAATTTTAGAACCAACTTAAGTGAGAAACACACAAGTTATGTTTGGATGGATCGAAAAAAACGTGAAACCAAAAAACATTACATTCTATTGTTTGGTTTTTTTTATTCGAAGCAGGATTATTGTTTTTTACATACTTTTAATTAAGATGGATAAATAATTAATAACTTAAAGGATTATTTATCCTTCTAATAAATTTGTGTTAGAATTATTTATATAAAGATTGAAATATTTCTAGAATATTACATTTTTATTTATTTCTTTATTATTTATAAAAAAAAATATAAAATGTATAAATAATTAATAACTTAAAGGATTCCTTCCAAAGAAATAAATAAAAACATTACATCAATTATCCTATCCTTCGGCCTAAACCTACATACTACTATTTAAGTTATTGTCAAAATCATCAAACAAAAGTATATCACAGGTTCCGAAACATATTATCTAAAAAAGCATTGACCAGGCGGAACAATTTTATTAAATAAAAAATGAACAATTGCATGAATAGACCATGTTATAATAAGACTAACATAAAGGTTTAATGTATTCGATAATTTTATCTTTATTAAAATCTTCACATTGAAAAACATATAAACTGTGGTTTTTCTATGAATTCCACGTGACACCAAACTATAGAATTTTCCATTTAGATTTCTTCAACATGTTCTTCCTGAAAAATGTTAAAAATGCATTTTCAAATTATATGGAAAGTACACTACTTTGATTAAAATGTCACAATCAGCATTCAACATATATGTATGACATTCACTCCACTATATCATAGAGGTCATAAATAATATTGAAATTTTACAAAATATATTTAATATTTAAAAATATATTTAACATTTAAACATTAGTTAAACATTTGAAAATCTATTGCTCTACAAGGTCTTCTTCTACAACTATTTTACTTGAGTCTAACTGGGAAAGGTACAAGGCTTGGATTTACTCCATTGCGCCCTTGAAGCCCATTTCAATTTCTTTTTCAAAATTTCATCCTTAATATTTTCTTTGGATTTTTGGAAGGCAAATCATCTCCCATTGTTAGATATGTTCCATAGTCGTCTAAACTTTCAACTTCTCCTCATTCTCACACTTTTCCTTTACCAGAGTTTTTGCACAATCACCTAGCCACTCATCAACTCTTCAAGTTTCATTGCCATTTCCTTTTTCCCTTTTTTCCATTCTTCAAATTCCTTACATTGGTCATTTTATCTCATTATAAACCTTCAACCATTCCACTTTCTTTGTGCGCCTCAACCAAGTTATTTAAGGATTTTTTTCTCCACATTTTACACTTCCTTCACTATAACCTTAATAATAATGTAGTAATGTTAAAGATTGCACTTATATATAGAATGTCCAAATAAAGATCCAACTATTTTTATGATTGTCGGCACAATATTTATATTTTTAAAATTTCTTCCTCAAAGGGGTTTAAGGGTAGTCACAATCCTAACCAAATAAACACACACGCCTTTTATATTTTATATTTTATCTTTATCCAGAAAGATATAAATAATAACTACTTAGCACAAGAGAAATAACTTGTTTGACGGACAAAGCTACAGCACGAGTGATTAACGCGCACTATTTTAACTATTACATAAATTATTATTACTTTTGAAAATCTGTATAAAAGTCATTTATACAGTGAATGTTAATGATTCACATTTCTCACAAGTAATTTTTTTTAAACTAACATATATTCAATTTTCACCATCACCCATGTTCTTCAATAATGCATCTTCTTACGCTAAACAACAAAGCTGGAAAAGAAATGAATCAAATATTGACATTCCCATATGTTACGCACATTTTTTGGTGGACAAATAATATCACTTACTCCTTTTTTCTTCTTAATAAGATTACTCTTGTGGTCCTCCACTTCAATAGTAAAATATATTTAGAGAATAAAATTATGATATTAAACACCATACAATTCACTACAAATTTAAATAATTTAATATCTAATCACATCATTACACCTTCATCTATGAGTTCTTTGTTGAGTTCGTCTTTTAAAGGAGTAGGCAACACGTAAGGTACTTCGTCCATTTTATATGTGTGGTTTTAGAATTATGTGCACACTGATTACTGTGTTTAACTATTTAATATCTTATATAGTAAGCTATAATTATCATAATTGTTAAATAAGGGTATACATACAAACAAAATTGTTGATGAAACTCTTGAATTATAAATATTGATAATTTAAAAAAAAAATAAGATATTGAATATAAATTTAATATCTTGTATAGCTGACAGTCACATACATATCTAGCCACCCTGGCGTTTAGCCTTGTGCTTGGAATTTTATGTTCAATAACAAATACTTTTATACATAATCAAATATCCTAAAGCCTTTTAAAATATATTGCATTCTTTTAAGGTAAATTTTTTATTTAATTTTGATTTTAAAGGCAATAATTACATTTTTTTTTCATTTATAACACTTTTCTTTATAGAGCATAAGAAAGTTTTAATGAATGATGTAAAATTATATTTTGTCATCTTAGTTTTATTAGTATTGTTAAAATTACCATATCATCTCTTTCTCTGCAATGAGTTAAGTGATGAAATGAACAAGAAGATGATATAGTGACGAAACATTGTGTGAAAGATTAGTCACCCGTAACTTAGTTAAACTAACTAGAAGGGGACGCTTTTCTTATTTCAAACAAATTAATAAATTTTGTAACATATACTCAATAAATAAAAAATAAAAAATATTTTTTATTTTTAACATATTAAATATATTTATTTAGTACCTTTTATAAACTATTACAAGCATATTGCAAGAGATATATCATCTTTATTACTCCTGTATTTTTAATAGATGGTACTTACTTGTATTCATTATTCAACAAATTAAATTGCATTCATATTTTTATAATATAAAAAAATCTTATATATGATTGGCAACGAATAAAAGAATTAGTTTAGTAAATGTGATAATATAGTTATTTTCAAAAATTAAATGTTGATAGATCACGAGTAGAAAACTTCACAAAGTTCATAAAAAATAATAATAATAAAAGAAAATAAATTTTAATCAATATATTCCGAAGTTTAAGTTTCAAAACTTCATACACATACACAAAATGTTCCCAAACTTCTGAAAGTAAATGTTAATAGACTTCACTGATAAAGATAATTATTAGTTTTTCTATAATAACGGATAATTTTCTCACATGTAAAATCTCTTGTTATATTTGGCGAAATATCTGCATGATTAATTAATTAATTGGGTAAAAACTTGGAAAAAGCTAGCTCATGTCTTGATTATAAATTGGTGAAGGAAAAGAGAAAAAAAGGAAGTTAAAAAACAGTTATATTATTTTGTCAATCTGACTACAAAGAAAAAATCAAAATTAATTAGTTTCATTTTTACTGAATAAAAGACCAAAATTAATGGCAATATTTAAAATACGTCTTTTATATGTTAGTTATTATAAAAGTCAGTAAATTTATTATGAATGGTAATACTGTGGTTGAATAACAGTATAACTTTTTTTATGCTATCAGTATATGCACTATTTTTAATAATTCTATAAAAGTACAACAAACAACTTTATTTTTTTAACCGTTTATTTTAGGTATGTAAAATTATGTCTAAGGAGCAACAACGTTAATGTGTTCTAGGAATGTTGCAAAGGACGAATGGATTGCGCTTCAATGGGTACCCAATGGCCTTGATGTTCCCTCTTCCATTCCAAATTTTGTCCTTTCTCTTTTTGCAAAATTATGTACATCATCGTGAATATTAAAATGACTACTATTAATTTTACAATTTTTTACTAAGATTGCAATCCAACTGCATTTACTCTTTAGATTTTTTGGTTGAAAATGGAAGGACTTTTTAAAAGAATGAAGTAATTGATGATCTAATAAAATTTTCTAATCGTGGCTTAGGTGGAGGGAATTGGAAAGAAAAAAACCAGATTACCATGATAAAGCTGTTTGCCTTTATATAATGGAATATTGTTAAAAAAAAGGGAAAAAAAAGTCATAATCAGCTTCTTTTTATTAGCAATTTTGTTATAAATTAAAGAAATCACACAGGAAAGTGATTTCACTGCATTCCAACCTCCAATTTCGTGCATGCGCCAAAATGGTATGTTAATTACTCTATTTCATCGTTTTCACTAAACCCATCCCATTCCCATTATCATACCCGTAATCTTTAATTAATTGACACGCACGTAAGCACGAGTTTTATTTATCGAGTTTACTACATAAGCTTATAATCAAACATCAATTTAATTTTATTAGGCTACCAACCGGTGTACTGATCTAATAAGATTATCTCATTAATACAGCGTAAATTTGTTTTATTTTTAATTGATATAATATTTATAATACATCTAGTTATGTTAAGGATATCATGTATTAATGTTGAGAAAGATATTATGAGAATTGAAAAAGACTCGATAAATTTAAATTTTGCCTAGAATCATTTTTTATGATTCTTATATCTTAGTGACTCTGAATAGTTTGGTAAGGTCAAATTTTTCCCTACTTATATTTATTAATTATAATGAATAAGTGTGAATATTAATTTAATAGAAATTTAACGATGCTATGGAAAAGTTTATTCATTTGTTAGACTATTCGGTATTTGTCCTATAATTACTCCAGATAAGCATTAAACTGGACAAATTTGAATGATTTAAGACTAGATTCAATACACAATAATTTAAATTAATAAAAAAGTCGGGGCAAGTAAGGATGATATACCTTTCTTTCATAGTCATCATCACACAGAGGTATACATTTGTATCACTCAAACGTGTTATTCGCAATTGCTCTCATAATAACACATCATATTTTGTATAGATATTTTAGGTGATGTTATATTAAATAACAATATTTTATTTTTCTACTATTCAGTCATGATTTTTTTAAGAAGAAAATAAAATTATACTTATATAGATAAAATATATCAAGATAATATATGAGATTGACAATAACAATTATTGGTGGTGTCAGTCGCTTTTATTGTAATTAGTCCATTTTGTTCTGTCTTTCCTCTTCCGTGTTTTAGTTCTTTAATTCTTTTACTACTTGGTACTTTAACTCTTCAATTCTTCAACAGTTCAGAATAAATCTGTAAAATATTTTTAAATGATTAAATACTTTAGATTGAGAGTGTATGATGTAAAATTGATAAAACCGTACATTACTCTCTCGTAAAAAACTTATTTGTAGTATTTGATAGTGAGTTATTTGTCTCATGGATTATATATGAGTTGAGACATATCTTCAATAAATCAATGTTAGTTGATTTCTTAGGATATCACCTTAATTTAATGAGATGTAATTTCGATTTATAAAAAAATTATCTTATTTATAAGATGTTTCCATATTTATCATTTATTATTTATTGTTAATATTCTTAATTGTAGTTAATTACACAATCGATCGTGAATAATGTCCAATGACATAATTCATTTGCACCAACGGATACACAAATTATTAATGTTAAGATACAACATATATTTTTTACTATTAAAAACAATAATGTTAATTAGGAATAAGTAATTACAGATGTTGACCTAAATTTGTTTATTAATATTAAGTCGAATTTGGGTCTAACCTATAGTTGTAGTGATTTGATATTTTAGGTTAGAAGTGGATAAAGAAATAAAGAAATAGGAATGCATTTATTAGTGCTGTGAAAGGAAATTGGATGATAAGTGAATATTTAGAGCAACATCTAATAATGAAGGTGTTGGGAAGGCGTAAGTTGTTGGGTGTTTGAGTGGGATGCATTGGAGTGTTTAACCAATCATCAGTGTTCAACAAATATACCAACAACTGTGGGGTCTGGCTATCCATCACCTTTAAATTGTTCATAATTTTCGGCATTTCTGTGCCAATTTCTTTTGTGGTGTGGGGCAACCCACACACCTATATCAATAATGAAACTGGAGAGAGTGAGTCCCTGCAGTGCGGTGCAAAAAGTTTATTTTGTAGTGAACCGGAGACCCCAGACAAATGTGGGCTCCATCTATCGTGCTATTGCCACGCTTTTCTTTCACCACTCTGAATCAGATCAATCTTTTTGGAACCAAAGGGTCAAAAAGAAGAAGAAGATTATCCTTATACTCTAACATAGATATACCTTCAAGATCATATATGCAAAAAAGTTCATCAAACTAATATAAATAGGTTATGCTTCTAAAATATATATATATATATATATATATATATATATATATATTGTTTTTTATTATACATTAAACCTAAACTTCTTGAAATATCAAGTCAAACATCATGGGAATGATATCCCTGGAATAAAGAAGAAGAAAATATTCCAATTTTATATAAAGGTTTTTTTATATAAAGGTTTTAATAACATCTAGCTTCACTTTTTTAATCTTTATAGTATGGTTAGAATTGTTAAAATAAGTTCAACCCGATAGGCCAATTCATAATATTCCATGTTTGGGTCACTCTAGTTTGTAAAGGCTAGCGGTCCGAAAGGGAAAAGTTTGGACTGGGCCACGGGCTTGTGAGATATTGAGTGTTTCTTCCTACACTTCTATATTTTACTTCCTACACCCCATTACGGAACACACCCTATTACAGAACCACCCAGAACTATCAAGGGTAATTTGGGTATTTCGAAAAATACAGTGGTACAAGAAAAAAATGTAGAAAAATGCAGGAAAAAAACACCCTAAGATATCTTGTTAGAAGATAATTTTTTTCTTTCGGGCCCATAATTTCTTCCTACACTCCCATCTGTAAATTTTATACTGAATCCATGCTTATTTTTTAATTTTTTTTAATTCAAGACTGTGAAATTGAGAGACATTTTGGATTACCCGATTCAAAATATAAAAATTTGAATTATATACATTTTAGATGATACAATTTTAAATCGAAAATTATATTTTAAATTATGTAATTTTATTTTTCTTTTCTTTCCTTTAAGAAAAGGATATGAGTGTCAAAGAAGTTGATTAAATAAATTTAAAATTGAATTATAAAGGACAATTTCAAAATAAAATATTCACTTTTGTATCGAGTATTCATTTTTTTTTCATATAAAATACGTTGTATCACATAACAAACCTTTATAAAAAAAATTGAACAATGTACTTTTTTCCAGAAGTACATTCTTTATCCAAAAAATATTATAAACATAATATATTAGCATAAATTTAATTTAGTATTATTCTTTAAAATTTAAATATTGCATGTTCCTTTAGAGTCAAATTCTTCTTATTGTGCTAGTTATGGGTTTTGAGGTCTTTGGTCTTGGATCTTTGATAGGTACTTATTATCATACTAAGTGTAAGTCTGAATAAATGATATTAGTCTAAAATTAGAGTTGAATCATCTTTAATTTTATGTGGTTGTATTGAATCTTTAGTTGTCCTGGTTAAATCAGATCAATCGAACTTAATTATTTTTAATCATGATTTGTAAGTAGTTTTTAGACCGTACTGTGGTATTATTAAATCTTCCGAAAAAAATGACCCTTGCCTTTTCCTTTTCTCTTGAAATTTAACTTCTAAATGTATCGTACAGTAATGTATTGCAGTACTGTCTTTTGAGTCGGCCCACTGTGTAAAACTTTTCCGAACTTCTTCCTGCACCCCATCATTTTCAGATAACACTGTTTTGCCCCTTTAAAAAATGACTTCTAGATTATTTTTTTCAAAATATTTTCAGAACATATCTTATGAATTCTGAATTTGTCAATCTGAAATATATAAAAAAAAAAACAGATTTTCTATTCTGGAAATACGCTTTGCTTACTTAACCACTATTCCAGAAACACCAAAAACTGTAAAAGGTAATTTTGATATTTTGAAAAATATAGGGGTGCAGAAAGAAAAATGTAAATATGTAGGAAGAAATTGCCAACATTTCCGGAATGTAGATAGGCCCAAGTCAGTAAACGCAAAACTAAACTCGCAGCCTGAATTTGAATAACTGGACCAGAAAAGAATTTGATATTATTTTACGGGCTGTTTCATGATTTTCCAAAACCTCCGTATGTGCTTCTTTCACTACATAAATTTTTGTATTTTAAAAAATGTCTTTTTCTAATATTTCAGATTATGTAATTAGAAAGTTTTTTTCTAAATTCGTAATTAGCTTTCATATTGGATAATTTATAAGCTTTTTTTTTTCAGATACATGATTAGTTTATGGATTACATAATCCATGAGTCTTTTCTAATATGAATCCAGACTCTGTAGCACAAACACTAATACGACACGGACACAAAAAGACATATAATCTCTAAAATGTAGAGTACGGGGACACATATCTATATATTATGTAATTATGAATTATATAAATTGACAATAAAGATTTTTTTGCACAAGTATGTTTCAACTTTTTTTAGTAGAAATATGTTTTTAATGGCTGGTTCAAGATGATTTGTTCCTTATTTTTATAATCATTATAAAAATTTATACAATAAATTTGAGTTTTTAGAAAATTAATGTATTTCTCCATTTTAAAATTGTGTTATACACGTGTTAGAATTGTCAGAAATCCAACAAATATTTTTTTAATTTGACACTTCATCGATACGTGTCGTATGAGTGTCGGTGTCCGATATATGATCCGACACAGACACGCCATTTAAAAGAAGTGTCCGAGACTCATAAAATTCAAAAGTTACTCTCAAATCTATACTTCTTGATTATATAATACAAAATACCATTTTTTAAAAATATATTATGGTTTACATAATCCGTAAACTATTTTTGAATCTAAGATTAACTTCAAGATTATATAATCTAAAATATGGAGATGCCACAAGAAGGTTCATAAGATATTTTCATGCTTTATAATGGGTGGGAGAATAACATAGGCTTTTCCAAATCATGACACTTATTATTCCATACTTTGTTACTAAAATGTAAAAGACTCATGTTATTCTCCCCTTGTTAATTACCTGTTTACGCGAAGAGTAAGGCTGATGTAAATTATTCACTTCAGAAACAGGGTGTATTTTCTTAATTGGTGAATTATCCAGATGATTGAGGTTCCAGTTTTGTATTACTCAATACCTCGTGTAAAAAAAAAAATTATGAAAACAAATTTTTGTAATATATTTAGTAATGGCGGGTCAGATTCATAAAAAAAAAATGATCTGAAACAGAAACCCCGTCTATGCGAAAAGTTTTCCCAAATATTGCGCCTAAACGTATGTTAAGCGACACGGGCTCTTTCTTCATCCACCTCCATATTTTCATCCTCCAGCCCCATAAAAATGTAAATTTCCATTTTGTTCTTCTTTTGAGTTATGTAATTCAAAAGAGTTTCCAATATATACAATTAATAATTTATTTTTAACTTTCAAATTCAAGAATTCAAAAACTATTATTTTTCTTATTTTTTTTTTAATTACATAATTTATAATTCGTTTTTTTTTTATCAAATTGTATAATTCGTAAGTTATATTTAGTTTTTAGATTGAACAATTTGAAAATAATATCTATTTTCTGGATTTCATAATCCAAATTACTTTTAAATTATATAATAAAAAAATGGTTAAAGTAGGAATATTTTGTATTATAGGTGTGAAACTATGACCTTTCCTATTTGAATGGGCCTCGAGTTGAGCAGCCCAAAATCACTATTCCAATCGCGGACGCAGTGCGTGCATGTATGTAATTTTCGTAAGGACATTATTTATTTCCAATACTATTGTAAGTGAAACATAAGATTTAGGATTTAGGAAAAGAAAAGGAAAGACTATAACCGTGACCCGCGTGTCGCGTTATTAAAGGTTCGCCAAATAAAAAAAACAAGAAACACAATGGGACAAAACATAGTGGGTTCACACAGAACAACCAGACGGTGGGAGCATCTAAATCACACTGTCATGGTAATGGCTATCGATATAAGAGTAAAACTAAAATATATGTTGTGAGAAAAGAAGTCTACTAATAAAGCGAAATCTGATTTATTAAAAATTAAAATTTAATTCTAATTTAATTTTATAAAGTTGATTTATAAGATTATAATTACATTTATTTATACATTTAAAACATTTTTTTTTACGTATCAAAATTTATCAAGACCTACCAATTCATGTGTAGATATATATTATGTTATGCGTAAATATATATTATGGATGGTTATATAGATGTCTGATAAATAGGTTTAATAATTTTTCATTAAAATAAATTTAAAGACTCTAATACTATATTATTAAGAAGGAAGTTTTATCTCGATGTAAAATTTTCGAGATAAGCACTGATAGAAAATTGTTGTGCTTGGTCCCCATGTCATGAATAGTCGAAACGGTGATTATTTGTTTGGTCAGCAGCAAGAGAGATAGACAGAGAGAGAAGGAAAGAGTCTTCTTGGATGGCTCTTTTGTTGCATGCTTCCACACCGTTGCTGTTGGTGTCAATTGCTTGTCATAAAAACCATCACTTCTTTGTACGCATTACCATGCACTGCTTGTATTTACATTCCAAGAGTAATTATTAATGTTTGAATCCAGAGTTATGTTTTCACCGCTACTGTCACTCTCGTTTGTTTGTTTGGAGCAACTTATGAAGAGAAGTATGGGAATACAGATTGCTATCTTTATTCTTTGGAAGGATAAGAAAAGTTCAGAGAAACAAAACAAAACACCAAAACTTTTAAACAATCATCCCAGGGTCACATTTTGTTAAAATACTTTTTTTAATTTTACTATTTAACCAAAGACTAAAAAAACTTAAATTTCCTCTTTCTATTATTTGTTTTATATTCTTTCCAACTCAAACTTCATTAAACTTCATTATTCTATTAATACTTGTTATCACTCTGTACTTTTAGCTTTCTTATGCATTGATTTCAACTTATCATTAATATCTTTATATTTTGAATTAATTTACCAAGTTGTTAAAACTAACTTTAGATCACTATAAAATATTTATTACAAGTTTAAAATGTAATTTATACATTCAAGATATATATTCATTATGAAATTTAATCATAAATAAACATTTATCCAGTATATTTATCAAATTAAAAGGTTAGCTAATATATATGCATATGTAAACAAATAATTGTCTTAAAATATTTTTAACCTTTTTTCATGAGACATTTTTTAATTTTTTTCAAGTATAATTTTTAAGATATAATTTATATTTTTATATCTTTCTAGCTATCAATTTTATCTCTATCTTTTTAGCTATCAATTTTATCTCTCTGTTATCATGGTTTAATATTATAAGTTTTCTGTTTCTTCAACTTCGTTTTATTTGACTTTTTCGTGGTTTCAAAAACTCCGATTCTGAAGTGAAAAATAACTTTGTAATTAAAACTCCTAAAATTAATTTTAAACAAAATTAAGAATTAAACTTATTTAATATTTTTTAATGTAACAAAAACATTTTTTTTAATTATCTTCGAATTATATTTATTAAAAATTATTTTAATATTACATAAGATTTGGAAAATTAAAATTTCTTTATATTTGAATTCATTATGTGTATATATTTTATGTTTGAGTGAGGAAGTATGTAGTATTATTTGATTTAGAATTTACTAAGCATATTTTCTCTGGGCGGCTCGAATATTCCTTCCCCATCCACGGTCCATAATCACAGCGATGCGACGTGGGCCAACCATATTTGGTCACATCAGCACAGCACGTGATCATTCCACGTCATCATATGTAATCCATGGGCATCCTACGTGTCACAACCAAGCTTCGAGAAAATTTGGGAACTCTCCGCAAATCTTAACCGTTAAAACTTGGTTTCTCCCTCCCTCCCTCCATCTCCGCTTGTGGCTCTTAGGAAACGAAACACAATTCGTTATTCTTACGCGTTGCATACACTCTTGGAAACAACAGAGTGGTGTCGGAGCTGAGCCATGGCGACGCATCCGCAAACTCCGACCTCATCGAACGCCTTCTCCTTCCTGTCGAAGGGTTGGCGCGAGGTTCGAGACTCGGCGGACGCGGATATCCAACTCATGCGTGACCGAGCGAATTCGTTCAAAGACCTAGCCACGTCGTTCGACCGCGAGCTCGAGCACTTCTTCAATTCGGCGACGCCGCCGTTCTCGGTGCCGGCCATGCGCTCTCCGCCGCCGAGGGAGATCGAGTTCGTCAAGAGTCTGCGCCCGAAGCTGTCGGAGATTCGGCGCGCCTACTCCTCACCTGATTTCAGCAAGAAGGTTCTGGAGAAGTGGCGTCCGAGGTCGCGGATTCGAATTGACCTTTCCGCGATAAAGAACGCTATTGTGTCGGCGGAGGAGGATGGGATTGTGGATTTCGAGAAGACGGGAAGGAGGTTGAGTTTCTGGGAGGAGTGGAAAAACGAAGGCGAGGGTGAATCTAAGGATTGGGAACCGATTCGTGCATTGAAGATCAGGCTCAAGGAGTTTGAGAAGCGCGGTTCTTCTTTCGAGGCTTTTAAGAACAGTGAATTCGTGGAGAAAGTCAAGTCTAGCTTGGTTTGTGATTCTTCCGCTCTTCGTAATTTACCTAGTTAATTGTAGGGTTCTGTGTGTTTTGGGTAGGGTCTTTGGTTGTGGCTAACTTTAGGTCATTCTTTCTTTGGAGGAAGAACTTGCTTGCCTAAACCACTGCATTTGTTAGTGCAAAATATCTGTGCAGTTGGATTATTGAGGTTATAATTAGAACTTGGAGGAATATTATTAGTTATTACCTGTTAAAAACCATTTCTTGTGACGACAGTTCAAAAATTACTTTTAGAACTGATAACTGTTATCTGTGTTTGGTTTCTGTTACTACTGGATGTTTTAATTACTTTAATGATTCATTGAACGAAATTAAGAAGAAATTTGACATGATTTTTGTGAGAGCCACATTTCGGGCACGAGTGCAATGCAACAGTAGTGAGGTCAAGTCATTTGTTGGTTGAGATGTGTGTGGATATGGTTTATTTGTTTATTTTCAGTGAATCATGTGTTCGGCTAATGCATACCATAAGTGTTCTTTATGAGGGTTCGGGAGTTTTGCTGGTTTATACTTTTTGGGCAATTGGGCAAATTTTGTGAAGTGCTTTTGTTATGAGAACTTACATGTTCTTTTCTTGACTTTCTTGCAGAAATCAATGTGCAAGGAACCTCAGGAGTCAAAGGTTTGTGCGTAGTATGTTTAAGTTCTTTTGTTCATATGAATATGTATGGGCAAATATTTTGTACTTTTGTGTAAAGAAACAAGAAGAAACTTGTATGTGACTGGTCATTTGAAGGTTTTAATCTAACTTTCAATGGATCACTGTGCATATATATATGATACATTGTTGAATACGATCAATACACCACTCCCGGATCCTTATTTTGCGCCTCTGGGCATAAAGTTCCACTATTTTGATTTTATTTAGCTGGATATAAAAAAATATCTCCTTCATTTAGTTGGCATAGACATTTTTTTTATTTTCCATTTTCAAGTGAGTAACATTCATTTTTAATTAAGACATTAGGGCAATCAGTTAAGAGAAGATTGGATATATGATTATAAATAAATATGGTCTAAGTCACCTAAGCATGTCAGTGACATGTATCATGTATGCTATGGATGTGTTCAGCACTCGTCATTAACATCTGAGTTCTGATTCTTGTCTGTTCTGAGCTTGTGGCCTTGATTTGAATCATAAACCATGGTTCACATTTTCATACATCTTTCACAGGAGGTGCCACCATTGGATGTACCAGAACTTCTTGCCTACTTTGTAAAACAGTCTGGGCCATTTTTGGACCATCTTGGAGTGAAAAGAGGTACATAGTTATGCACAATTACTTGGGATTTCCACATTATACATCTTATCTGGAAGTTTATTTTCTGTTTTTTTAACCAGTAAGCTTTGGTAGAAACATTTTCGCTTGCAATGGAAAGTGATTTTTTGTTTCTACTTTCTTGTGTTTTTTAAATCACCTTGTTAGTTTCTCCTTCCTTCCTGAAATCTTAAACATTCAATGTTTAGTATAAACATTCTTTTCCATGTATCTGGTAAAGTAGGTAAATAAAACAAACCAATGTAATGTTTTCTTGTTGTGATTGGCAAGCGGGAAGGCATCAGCTTCTGATGTATTTGTTAGCTGCCTCATCCCTTAGTTATTCAACAGTGTGATTAACTCGTCACATATTTCATGCAACTTTGTGAGAGGAGGTCAGCAGCACATAGTTAGTAGAAAATAATTTCCTGTTGAGAATAATTGTAATCAATCTGATTGTTAAATACTTAGTTGCAACTTCATCATTCACTGAAAATGATAAAATTCAAGATACAACAAATTTGTGATCAGGATTTAAGATATTGTCATTGTATTTTACAATAATTTTTAATATAATGTGAGGGAGTACATTAATGAGTTTTTTATTAGCATGATTGACATGGGGTATACCTGTAATCCAATTTCAGATTTTCAAAACAATCATTCCTGTTATTCACTTTTTAATTTATCACATCAATTGCTAGGAAATGTGAGTGTTGAGTAAAGACAGCTGTTAGTCATTCGGTCCATTAAGTCTTTTGTTGAACTAGTTGGTTAGTTAATTAGAAGAGATTAATTATACATGTTAAGAGATGATTTGATTACATTAAATAGGGAAATAGAATATGATTTGATTACATCAAATAGGGAAATATCTTAGCAAACATTTCTCATTATTAATTATTGATTTTGTTCCTTATTATTGTATCTCTTCTTCATGATAAATAAGAATACTTGTGTGTACACAACATATAATTACCAACAATCCTTTCAATATAGTATGAGAGTGGTACCATCTGTGACTTGTTTGGTCATTATATGATGTTAGGCTATGACTTTTTCCCTAGACGTATTGAACTTGACTTTGTCTCTGATCTGACTTTCTCTCTTGGATAAACAATACCCACTGCAGCATTTTTTTGCTTTCCAGCAGCCACCATGCCCTCAAGGCAATATTTCTCCCCGGCAGTTGCCACACCATCTGAGCATTTTTGCTCTCCAGCGGCTGTTGTGCCCTACGAGTAATTTTGCTCTCCAACAGCCACCACTCATATTTGTGCTCCTACAATTGCTACACTTTCTGAGCATTTTTCACTCTCCGATAGTTGTTGCATCTTTTGAGCATTTTTGCTCTCCTTCAACCGCCGTGCCCTTTGACCACTTTTGCTTTCCAGCAGTCGCCACGATCTTTAAGCAAATTTTGCTATCCAGCAACCACTGTACCCTCTGAACATTTTTTTTAGTCTCAAGGTATTGCTACATCCTTTGACCCTGTGTTTGAAGCTGCTCTTTTTTGGAAACCACTACACTTTGGGACTCACGGCCAACTGCTGTCATGTGCCACGGCTCCTTTGCATGTCATCTTCACACACCTGCACCAAATCAATGTGTGAAGCTTTTGTCATTGCTGACTTCGTCATCTCCAACACCCAACTGGCTAACATGTTCACTAAGTTTCTCAAGTTGATACATTTGTAACAAGCTTGACTCGTATGATACATATTCTTTAGCTTGAGGGGGAGTGTTAAAGATATGACTTGATTATATTAAATAAGGAAATATGATGTGATTTTATTACATCAAATAGGTAACTATTTTTTCAAATATTTCTCATTATTAATTATTGATTTTGTTCCTTATTATTGTATCTCTTCCTTATAAATAAGAATACACGTGTGTACACAACACACAATTGCAAACAATCCTTTCAATAATACATATGTGAAATAAGGTTTGGGGAGGGACTCATTCTGTGAATTTGATAGTTTGTGTACATGAAGGGGAGAGATCCTTCATGAATGGTTGGAGAGAATTCTATTATTTATTTCTGTTTTGTTCTTTTAATTCTTTCTCTCTAGTTTCCATCATATTTTCTGAGTTTCTATGACAATAAATTTCTATAATATTTATTTCTCATTTGTCTCTGCCAAAATTCCTTAGAGTTCATGTACGGTGCTGTATACTTTTCAATTGAAATATTGACCACTTGATCTGAACTTATTATTGTTTAAATTCTCCATCATTTGTCACTTAAGATCTACTCGGTTAATATTTCAACAGCTAGAGATTGAGAATTATATAGGAAATGAATAGTTTGTGAATATACAATTGGTTTGAGCACGTACTTGACACGCCATGCTTGAAATCTTTTCCATTAATCAGATATTGTTTTCTATTCTGTCTACTTATAGTAAACAGAAATTAACGGATCGTTATTTTCGTGTGAAACTGTTTAGTGCAATTTGGTGCAAGATCAATGTTTGTGAGTTGGCAAGATTATATCTTTGCTTTCTCTGAAGTTAGTCGTCTAGTTTATGGTTTTAGGGTTCACTTTATCTGCTACTCAATTTTTGATGATTTGTTCAATTGTGATTTCATCGCAGACATATGTGACAAGATAGTTGAAAGTTTGTATAACAAACGCAGAAACCATCTTCTATTGGATTCCCTATCTGGGGAAGAGTCTTCTATTGTTGGGAATGGAAACATAAATGATGAGTTGGATTTACGAATAGCAAGCGTCCTTCAGAGCACAGGACACCGTCATGAAGGTGGATTCTGGACAGACCATGCTAAGCATGATCCGTCCGAAAGTGAAAGACATGTTGCAATAGTCACAACTGCTAGTCTTCCTTGGATGACGGGAACAGCTGTAAACCCCCTATTTCGAGCTGCATATTTATCACAATCTGCAAAGCAGAAAGTCACTCTGTTGGTTCCATGGCTTTGTAAATCAGATCAAGAGCTTGTTTATCCCAGCAGTCTTACTTTTACTTCACCAGAAGAACAGGAAGTTTATATACGTAGCTGGCTTGAAGAAAGGATTGGTTTTAAGGCAGACTTCAAAATTTCTTTTTATCCTGGGAAGGTAACTTTTCAATAAAAATTTTCCTTTATGTTTCATATAACTTATGTCAATTTTCACATTTCTTCATTCTCATGTAGTTTTCAAAAGAAAGACGGAGTATAATACCTGCTGGAGATACTTCTCAATTTATACCATCCAGGGATGCTGACATTGCTATCCTGGAAGAGCCGGAACATCTAAATTGGTATCATCATGGCAAACGTTGGACTGACAAATTCAACCATGTTGTCGGTATTGTCCACACAAATTACTTAGAATATATCAAGAGGGAGAAAAATGGGGCACTTCAGGCATTCTTTGTGAAACACATAAACAACTGGGTTACAAGAGCATACTGCCACAAGGTATGGAATTTATCATTGCTAGTATTCTTTTTGGGCTTTCCTTCTATGTAAAAGTAGAAACACCTTTATTTTGGAAAAGTTACTTTTTTAAAGCTTTTTATAAAATTGTATTTGACCTGACTTTTCCTTTAAGGAGAAGAGAAATTAAAAAAGTCTAGGCCAGCGTAACTCGGGAGATTACTAGATGGTTTTGGTGTTTTTATTGATAAAAGGAGTTCTATCATATATAAGAATTAAACAAGAGAAAATATGCTAAATTTTTTGTTTTATACATTCAGGTTCTTCGTCTCTCAGCTGCTACTCAGGATTTACCCAAGTCTGTAATTTGCAATGTTCATGGTGTGAATCCGAAGTTCTTGAAAATTGGAGAAAAGATTGCTGCAGAGAGGGAGCTCGGGCAGATTTCCTTTACAAAAGGGGCGTATTTCTTGGGAAAGATGGTGTGGGCAAAGGGATATAAGGAGTTGATAGATTTATTAGCAAAGCATAAGGCTGACCTTGATGGCTTCAAGTTGGATGTGTTTGGAAATGGAGAGGATGCTAATGAAGTTCAGAGTGCAGCGAGTAAGTTAGATTTGAATCTCTGCTTTCAGAAAGGAAGAGATCATGCAGACGATTCTCTTCACGGGTAGGAACCATCTGAAAATTGAGCTCCGAAATTTATAGTAAAATATATTCACAACAATAATCCCCACTTTATTGTGAAACACACTTAAATGAAATGGTGAAAATAAATGTTGAAGTTACACGTCTATTGTGCAACGTGAAAGTGTGCTATGTTTTACTCTCCCCTATCTTAAGGTGAATTGAATCAATTGATTGTGTTCAGAAAATGCAATATCCACAGCTATTTTTTATACATCATAGTGCACATTCACCTACCGTGATTTTTTCTCATGCTTTACTTACCCAGACAAATCTGAAACTTGTTTTTTATTAAATTGGTTCCTGTTTTGACACAATTTATCCTTATTGTAGGTACAAAGTTTTTATAAATCCTAGCATTAGCGATGTGCTATGCACAGCTACAGCTGAGGCACTTGCCATGGGGAAATTTGTAGTTTGTGCTGATCATCCGTCAAACGAGTTCTTTAGGTCATTTCCCAACTGTTTGACGTACAAGACATCCGAAGACTTTGTGGCAAAGGTAAAAGAAGCATTAGAAAACGAGCCTTATCCTCTAACACCTGAGCAAAGATATCAACTTTCTTGGGAGGCCGCTACTCAAAGATTTATGGAATATTCTGAGCTTGACAGCATCTTGAATAAGGAAAATAATGGTGAAAAGTCGAGCCTAAATAAAGGAAAGCTCGTTGCTAAGTCAGTTTCAATGCCTAATCTGACAGAACTAGTAGATGGAGGCTTAGCATTTGCTCACTATTGTCTCACTGGGAATGAATTCCTGAGATTATGCACAGGAGCAATACCTGGGACACGTGACTACGATAAGCAGCACTGTAAAGACCTTCATCTCTTGCCGCCACACGTAGAAAATCCTATCTATGGCTGGTGAATGGATTGACTAGTTTGAACTGGTGACGAAGGGAAACTTGTCATACCAGTTCATGGCAAGCAGTATTGTGAAAACCATAATCTCATGCTGTAGGTAGAAAAAATTATGGCTGGCTGGCTGGTGATAGATTAGTGGTTTGAATTTTAGTTTCTGCTTTGTACTACAGTTGTTTGTGTTAGGTACTACTGGCCTTCTAGGTTTTCAATTCTTAAATTTTTTTAGTTCTTTTTGTTTTTTTTTGTAAGTGATGTAGTTTAATGTTTTACCAAAACACGTGTAGAAAGCTAATGTAAAGTTGCATGGCAAAAGGTAGAACATTTTCCCACGTAACTTGTGTGGAGAATAAACTGTAATAAATTTGCATCGGTTTAACGTGGAATAAATTGTTCAGTTGTGGTAACTTGGAAGGACTTCCTGAGGCTATTCCACGGAAATATCAGGCATTTTGGTTAGCAGTGGGAAGGAGAAAAAAAATTAAAGAATAAAGGGCATTGCTGCTGTGATCTTTATCAGGAAAGATATTAGTTCAAAAAGGGGAAAAAGTGTTGTCATTGATTTATGTAAGGATGAATAAACTCCAAATTAATTCCACTCGTTCAGGGGCTTCGCATGAAACATCCAAAGCAGATCCTCTTGGTCCTCAACAGCCAAAAAAAATTACAGAAGCATGAGGCAAATGCTTCCTACACCCAATCATTTTTTAACCGCACCCAACATATTTTTTTAATTTCCAAAAATACCCTTAATTCCGGAAATAAAAATCTAGAATTGAAAATAATATATTCTGGAAAATAAATCCGGAAGTGGTTATTGAGTTTCGGAAATAAAAATCCAAAAACAAAAATTAAAATTCTATTTTAAAAAAAAAATCCAAAATTGAAAATAATACATTCCGAAAAAAATAATTTGGAAAAGAAATTATTGTGTTTTAGAAATGAAAATCTAAAAAAAAATGAAAAATCTGTAATATAAAATTTCATTCCGAAAAAAAAAACCAGAACACATTTTGGAATTTTTTTTTAAGACAGTTTCGTCTTTTTCACTGGAATCGGGTGTAGTGATATGGTGCAGGAAGCAATTGCCTAAAACAGATGGTGAAAAAATGAGCAAGAATTTGTGACGGATAGAGGGGTTGGAGAAAACTGGTCATCTGGAGAGGATCAAACTTAATTTATAATGGGCCACAAAATCTTATTTTAGCCTGCTTTATCACTCGTTTGAGATAAAAGATGAGTTGTGTTATATTGTTTTAGGATGATTATTATGGTTTGGAGATTTTCAGAAATCGAGTTCTGAAAATGTGTTTCAGAATTGATTATGAAAATAGGTAAAATAAATTTTAAAATTGGAAATCTGTAAACAAAAAATACATTTCAGAATAGGGTGTTCCGAAATGTAAAGTTATTTTTAGAATAGAAATTTTAGAGAAAACAATCATTTTGAAATATCTTTTCCAAAAACCTATTTCGGAAAATTCATTCCGAAAAACAGTTCCAAAAAATTATTCTGAAAATATATTACGAAATTCCGAATTTACCATTTTCACAAAAATTCTATATTAGGAATTCCAGAAGTGAAAAATTAACTAAACCTTATTTTTCTTCTTCGACGAATTCAAACCCTCCCAATAATCAACGGAAACCAACCGGAATGCATATAGGTCTATGTATCTCCACTGAAAGATATTAATGTTAATTTTTAAAAAATCATTCTCTGTTTTGTTTTATTTTAAAAAAATTGTTTATGAAGAAAATTGTGAAACACATATACTCTAATTCCGAGGGTTAAGTAGAGATAGATTTTTGGTAAATTCTATTAAATTTGAATTCGTGGTAAGTGATTCATAGTTCACTGTAAATTTTCAACATGGTTGGTAGTTTATTTTGACTTTAGGATATGAAAATTTTCACATTACCGTTTCTGTCAATGGCCAAATAATTGAGTTGACTTAGCAGCGTTAAAAAATTCGTAAGCTAGTAGTGATTTATAAATCCCTGTAAAGTGGGTTAATTTATTTATAGTAACCTTAACGTTAACGAACTTCTGGGGCTTGTTGGAAGTTAATGATTTAATAGAATAGAATAAAATAAAAGAGTAGATCGCATAACAGGATAAAAAGGACAATAAACATTGATTATTTTCTATGTGTCTAGTCCGAATCATGATAATAACAAAATTAAAATAGAACAACAATAATACTAATACTAATAATACTACAGTAGTAATAGTATTATAAACAACTAAGTAGTGGTGGTAATTGTATTACAAGATGTTAGAATTATTTTAAATAATCTTCCTTAAATTAAAACTTTAATAAAATAATGAAATTTCTTTTATTTTTGTTAAGTTTTAAATGTTTATTTTAAAATCTCAATAAAATAATGGAATTTTTTTTAAACTTCATTAAATTCAAAAGATTTATTATAAAATTTCAATAAAACATTCAAAAAATTTCAAACTTTAATAAATAAATTAAATTTACTTATAAATAAATAATTAAAAAATATATAGTTTTAATATATTTATATATTTTATAACAAAATTTTCAATTTGATTTTAAAAATTTATCAAAATAATATTGGATAATAAGTATTTCAACAACTAATCTTAGATAATAAGTATTTTAATTGTATTTGCATATTTCTTATGATTGATGGTAGTTGATTTATATAATTCATAATTTTTTTTGTTATGAGCTCATACTTCAAAAAATCAGACTTATTTTGTTTTAACTTTTGATGTACGTATATTTTATGTGCAATATTAGTTTTAATTATAATTGTTAATATTTAATTTTCATAATTTTGAAATATTTTAAATTAAGGTCTTTATTTTAAAAGGCATCCACTAATTAATTCACTGTGAAAGTGAGAAGTGATCAAATTAATTTCTCCTCACAATATATTCTCGCAATCTTTGAAGTCCTCGTAGCCAAGAACACACATGGCTTTGAAGTCCACATCTGACAGATAATGCAATTATTTAGGATATATAAAGAAGTGATAAACACTAGTTGTTGACAAGCTAAGTAATAGTGACTTATGACACGAGTTGGAGCAGTAAGGTGATGGTGGAAAATGGGGCTGAAGGTTATTTCAGACAACAATTTTATAGAGGTTTTGAAACTCATGATATTTTACGAAGGTTTTGAAACCCATGGTATTTTACAAAGATTCTTAAATCCATGGTATTTAACAGGGATTCTGAAATACTTTTAATGAGGTTTAAAAAAATTATGAAAATCATGTTCCGAGAAATAGTTTATTATAAAAAATTACAACTTTAGATAAATGACTTAATAAAGATTTAATCCTAAATAATGTAAAAATAAACATGTTAAAATCATTTTTTCATTATTCACAGTGATAGTAGTTATTATGGAGACCATATTAGATAATGCTTACAATATTGATGAGACTAATCAACATCACTAATAAAAGTGACAATGAATCAATTAGGGTCAGTGATAACAAAGATGTGGTGATAATAAAGATGAGTTGTGAAAGAGATCTTTTTTTTTTTCTTTTAACTAAATTCTCACACAAGATGAAAAAAACTACAGAAAATGATATAATATACATTAGGATGATGAAACATATATTATTTAGATAACGAAACATGTAATGTTGATAAAGTATGATAAGATAGTAATCATATATATTTTATTTTCCTATATGTGACCACCAATAAAATCCTTATTTTATAAAAATAACCTAATATAAAAGATAGTTAATTTTAAGTTGAGTTTAAACGTTCAACTAAAGAATAAATTTTAGCTGAATTTTAGATTATTTTCTGTAATTTCCACTTCTTTTCTGTACTTTTTTACCATTATTTATTCACAGATTATTTATCTATTTATTTAGCACCAATATTTTTCTTTTTAGCTGAGTCACTTTTGATCAGCAACATATTATATATTGGGTGCCACAGCAAGTCTCGACCAATGTATGCCACAAAAAACACTTCGTTTTTGCTGATGCAGAAGAGGTCGTATTACTTTCACGCTCAGCTTTACATACCCAGCGTGCGATGCACTTTCAGTCATAAGCTATTAATAAGCATTCCATTTCATAGTGCAAGTTGATATAGCATGTGATTCCCATTGACCAACTCTCAAAACTCTCCTACAAAGAATTAGGTTTCAAGATAACCCTCACCCTTTGGTAATAAGGTACGTGGAATCTTCCAGTTTCTGATTGGGATTAATCTGATGTAGCCCATACTTACCTCTGCTATTCTGTACCATTAGCTCGTGCCTGCAACTGTGCCAAAAGGCATGCACTACTTTTACTATCAAGAAACAAATTAAGATGGGATATTCTAAAAGTTGATAGCAAATAGGAGATGAAACTTGATGCTATGAGTGAATATACCGGATGCATGTTTCTTACACTTAACCTGTTTCTTCTCACAGAAGCTGCATATGTTCAATTTAGTACGATTGAAGAGAGATAGATAGGTAGAGAGGGAGAGGGACATTTAAGAATTCATCGAATGCAAATGATGAACACAAAAACTGTTCTGTCATTAAATTTGTTCCTAAGAGAGAGGAGGGTCTAGGCTTACGAAGTTTAAGGTTGTTCAACTATTTAATCCTGTAGTGTTTTATTCACGTTAGTTATGCAGAACAAACCTTAAATTCTTGCAATGAAATTCCAAAAGTGGTTTTAGTTGATTATTGTAAGAAGCTTGTTCTTATTAATTTTGGATTTGTAGCAATGTAGTCATTCGTTTACGATGAAGTAAAGTCGAGCATCTTTTATGAATATACTTGTGATAAATTCATGCATCTAATAACCTGTTTTGTTGTAGGTATACTTGGCCACGTTATTTTTTAAGATCCAAGTGATTCAGTAGCAGATGTGCAGCTTTTTAGATATGGCTTGAGGTGTTGGATTATTATAATACTCACATTCTGCTTGTCCGAGTTATTGGAAGACAGAACACAGAAGTAACTCTAGCACAGTTTTTTTGTCTTTTCACCTTTGTCTTATTATGCACTTTCTGAGTAGTCAAATATAAGAATTCAATGCATGTTTGGCTCAGTTTACCTTTTACTAATCAGCATTATTATATGAACTGCTTTTTATTCTATTTCTAATTCTCTTTATTGGGATTGATACAACGGAATTGTGTTTACCATGTTTTTCAAAATTCTCTTTCTCTTCCGGTTAATATTAAATCGTCCCTCTAGAGTTCTCACAGTTACTTTAAATACGGTATATTGTTAATTAATATCTGACCGCACTTATTTCATTTCTTAAAGTCACTTGCAGATGAAAGGGGGGAAAATATTTACACTGCTATCTTTAAGCGGCAACGTTTAGTGGCAGTTTCACGTTATGTTCAAAATATATAAATGAAACCTAAAAATCAAGAATATATCAACCCAATTTTTTGCAAATACTGACTAGCAACGATGATTGAATCTAATAAATCACGTAAATTACACTAGAAATAGAAACATTTTCAACATTTCTTTATATAAACATTATCCTATGAAACAATTTTATAAAATTGAATTAAATTTAAAATTTACTTCTAATATATGATATTATAGTTATTTAAAGTCTATTTTAGGAATAGTTTGTTGACTGATCAAACTATCTGTTATTTGACTGTTATTAGACTATCCATAAATATAAAATTTTATGCAAGAGTTGAAAAAATGTGAGAGTTTGTTGGACTTATCAGACTATATCCGTTATTGGACCATTATCAAATTATTTATAAATATATAGTATCACGCACGAGTTAGAGAGTCTTGACGTGAGGGAGTATGATTAGAGATTCTAAATTGACTAAAGATAAAAACATTTCATAATATATAAATGACTACAAATATCAATTTAGGGGCCATTTACTCTCTGCTGTATTATTTTGACCATTGACCATCATATATGAAGAAGAAATTGAAAAAAAAATGGAGGACAACACGTAGGACATAATGGTAAGTGAAGAGTTTCATGTCACTAGTCTGGTGTCCTTTGGGTTTCCCAAGAGGAATATTCAGAAGGATACTCTGTCACGAACTTTAGTTTTGAAATACTAAGAACTTAGTTTCCAATGCTTTGGCTGCATGTTCCTTTCTTCTCATGGAATGCGGCATGCATCTTTCTTTGCCCTATTAAGGAAAACATTATATTTGCTTAAGGAATCCTGTGAAAAGCTGATTAACAAGGTGCACATTTAGTACACAAAAAAACATTATTAAGTAACATCAATATGTACTCATAAATAACTTTATTCTTTTAGTAATAAGATTCATTCCTATGAAAAAATATTTGTTAGGAGAAATTAAACTCGAAAAATGAATCTTAATACTTTGAGATTATTATTTATTAGCATGCATGCAGATTGGGTTGGATAGGAATTATGTAATCTTGTTAAAAAAATGAATTACTCAAACTCATTACTCAATCTAATAAAAGAATTTCGTGATAAGTTCGGTGGAGTGTCTACATCTTTTGGGATGGGTTAAAATTTTGAAAAATATTTTTTTATTAAAATTTGTAATTCTCAAGCATTTATTGTTATTAGATTTTAAAAAAATATTATTATATAATTATTGTAAATAAAATTGAAAAAAATAATAAGTGAATATATCAAGTATAACCTAATTCAAACAATAACACAAAATTTACTTTAATACTTCAAAGTTAAGTCATAATTATTTTATTGTATACTTCAAGCATTTATTATTGTATACTTCAAAGTTAAGTCATATAGTATTTGTGAATGTAAGACTTGAAGTATCATACCATGTTAAATTTATTGTATAGTAGTCTTATTTGTAGGAGTACATATATTAGAATAGATTATTTTCTTATTACATGATTCTAAATCTTATAATAAACGGGTCAACGGATATAACAAAGTCTGAATAGACATTTAAAAACTTGTACAATCACATTTTTAATATGATGCAATGATAATACTTCATATTTAAATATAATTTAATGCATAAATATAGAATATCAACGTACATCAAGATATTTTTTTAACATGAAATAAAATTTTCATTAAATTTTTATTAATAATAGAAACTATTTTAAATACTAATAATTTTTTAATTTATAAAATAAAATATAATTTAATTAATATAATAATTAATTATTTTTTGTCAATAAAATTATTTTTTATTTAATAATTTTTTTATAATGGAATGAAATATTTTAACACACCAATAATTTATAAAAAAAAAACTAATATCATAAGTTAACTAACTAACCTAGCCACGAAACTAAATAAAAGACAATAAGAACAAGCTCTAAACAAACCACCTATCAGTCCTACAATACAACTAATAGCATAGTAGATATGTAAAAAAAATATGAAGATTCAAAGAATAATTTTAAAATAATTACTTCTTATTCTCACCAATTTACTTTTCTTAATGTAATCATTCTAATTAACACTACGTGTCAAAATTTGATAAAATAACATATCAATTCATTAAATGCTTTTAAATTTTTACAAAGTAAAAAAATTATAAATTTTGATATAATTTAAAATTAATTTATATTTTATGGGATGAATATATTTTAGTGTGTAATATATCTTTTAATTAAAATGTAAATAAATTTCTATTATTAGCTATATATATATATATTTCCACTATATATTATTGACATGAAATATTACCAATATCATAAGGAAAAGAAACAACAAATGTTAAAATAAGTTTTTAACCTCTCTACAGTATTATAATATGTGTAAGGACAGCAGTTAACATGTAATTCAATTGCCTCTCTTTATTCTTAAATTTAACAAAGTTCTATATATTGTACCATCCTGTATAGTAAATAAAATAAAATATTAAATCATTCCAATTGAAGATAAAATAAATAAAAAATTAATCTGGATGAGTGAGAACATTGACGAAGATGGAAAAGGACACGCTCAGTAAGGAGATATACTCTACTATTTTCTTGCTGTTTAATACCTTTCCTTTCTTCTTACCATCTTAATGGACTTTAGATATAATTTAATATTATAAAACCTATTAATAATAAAGTAAGTTTTATATTACTTATATAAATGTATTTCCAACCCAATACCTTAAAATACCTAAGAAGAAATCATAACATAAATGCATATTCTAATCTAATTTTAGTTATTTCCGCCCATAATTCGCATTTAGCTTTTAAGTTACATGAGAAGTATACATTGACTACTACTTTTCACAGTCCATCCCCTTTTACTCTCTTTTTTCCCTTTTATTTTGATAAAGTACGTATTAATATTTGGCTTTGCAATTAAATTAATCTTAATTTGTTCGGAAATCATGCAATTTGCTTTTAGAGTTCCACGTTAACGTAGCTAGGCACAATAGTCATGTGAATGTTGTTTCAAACAATTTGTGCGGCTTACGATAAATATCAACAAAAAGTAGAATACAACATGTATATAGAAAGGAGACAAAGCACCAAATGTGGCTGAGAACATAGCTAGTTTACCATTTACTTTTCTGCAGCTAATTAAGTAAATAAAATGACAGCTGGCACAACCTGTCACAGTAGAACATCAAAGAAAACGTAAAGAAATGAAATTAAGGTAAGAATATGAAAAATTTTCTCACCTTAATTTAACTACTGCACATTACAGGAGTAAAATTAGATGGGAGACTAGTTAACCCAACTAAGGAATAAAAAGGTTGAGCAATGACGAATTATTACTAGTCTCAAGTGTTAACTATTTACATATGTTCGGAGGGTTTTGTTCGTGTCTTTTCTTTTTCTGGCGAGTCTGTGGTTATCTCTGGGATCGTAATTTCAACGTGGTCGACAGTGGTTTCAATATCCACAACAGGTTTTACGATACCTCGATGAAGAAGGTGTGGCTTCTCTGGTGAAACATTGGATTCTACAACACTCTTGAAGTAGGCTAAGTCAGAAAGCTCGGAAACAGACTCGTATATTTTCTCCACTGACTTGGTGATTTCTTCGAGAATTGAAGCAACCGTGGCAACTGGGATTATAGTTAGCAGATCAGCGTCTTCCAAAGAAACGGTTTCAAGGACAAATTTGAGGTCTTCAACTGCAGTTTTTGAATTCTCGATGTGGCTTTTGGCAGCTGATGGGTGTGTCATTGTTTTGACTGATGAAGATATTACGTTTAACGCCTTGTTCGACTCTGAAATCATTTTTGTGCATGGTTCTTGAACTTTACACTTGAATTCCAAAGATGTCTGCAGTCACAAAAATGCGTGTATGTATTAGCTTCAAGCTTATAAAGCTGAAATTACTTTTTAGTTTTGAAGTGTTTTCACTACTGTACATTTTTTTTATCAGCGTGTATATTACAGTTAATTTGTTTAAAATTGTTTTCTTATTACCAAGCTTGAATTCTTTTGAAAATAGACATGGAAGTGAGTACGTCTCAAATATTTCATGTTTTTCACGTAGAGAGAATGATGTCTTACTTGGATTTCCGGGTTAAGGTAGTTGTTAAGGGTTTCAATCTTGTAAGCACATTCCCGAGTAAGTACTCCAATCTTCAAGTACTGCTTCCAAGGATGTCGAAGACGAAAACGGCCATGTCCCGGTTCCCACCTTGCAAAATTTGCCTGTGCAATATATATAATGTTAATGTTTGATCAATCTATCAAATAAAAATGTTGAATAATATCTCAGAAGAGAAAAATAAACTCACCAAGGACTCTTCACTTGCTTTGGAGTTGAGAATACTTTTGTATCCCTCAAGAACTGACTTCTCACATTTTTCTTTACCCTCTGAGCAATGAAAATATTCCACTTCAAATCCTGAAAGATGATCAGAGCTTCAGATATTAACACATGAAACACAAGAAAGAGCATGTGACTAATGGTGGTTCGAATATAGATACCTTCTAGGTAATTTGCCAACTTTTCTACGTTGGAAGCTACCAACTTGTGAAGGTCTTCACCTGCCCATACTGGACAAATGAAAATGGAGATGACCATGCAAGCTGTTGCCCCTATTAAAATTGTTGAAAGTCTCTGATGGGCAAGCTCAAAGAGTTGTTCCACTCGATACCCCGAGACAGTAACTAAACAGAATGTCAAGATAAATATCACCACCCCATAGTCATATCTTGCCTTGATCTTCGGAAAAAATCTGAAAAAAGTAGCTCCTGCGGCTGCAAACACAAATCCTTTAGCACATTGTTTAGGAAGCAAATGTTAGTCTCAAATCCATGCGGAAGCTCATTTTCTTTGTTAATATTGTATTTACATATATACCTAGAATGAAGACTAGGATCCCAAGAACAATAGGTTTTTCTCTTTCTCCAAAAGTAGTAGCTAAGTGTTGCCCTCCAACCCCTAAAGCACCAGCTAATAATGTAGCACATCCTCTATTCAAACCTTTGCTGAGGGTTGCACCTGGTTAATTAGGAACCAAACATATCATATGTTACTTTAATACTCTTCAGACTTTGGCCATTAATTATATAATAATGAGAAATATACATGAGTGTGTTTGTGCATTATTCTATAATGTCTCCACTTACCTACGCTGAATTCAAATACAACCACCACTGTCAGAACAGCCCACATTCCAGCAACTCCGAAGCCATCATAAAGAGGCCTCGAGTAGTAAAACAAGGAAACCAAGGTAAGAGCAAATGCAACTTTTAATGAGTGAAATACTCGTCTGGGGTCATCTTTTCCAATCTTTGCTATGCTCCTTGTGAAGTTGATAACCATGGACTTGATGTTCCCAGGCAAAGCCTTGAGGCAGTTTCCCCAATGAGCAAGAAACCCTCGCTTGTTTGTTTCCATTGTTGACTCAATATCCATGACTAGATATAGAGTGGAGAACAACCTTGCCACAAATGTGCTGGGTGATACAGCAAGTTTTAGAAGAGAGCTAGGAACAAACAGCAGGTATGAAATTATGTAAGGGAAAGAATTTGAGAAGGTTGGGAAGTGAATGACTTTGAAGACTGACATTTATAGGAACAGAAAGTACAGCTGTGTCGTGCAGCAAAGATTTTTTAAAATCAGATACATGAGTTGCTGTCTTTTTGCGGAAAGAGAAAGACTGGTTCTCTTTGAGAAAAAAAAGTTACATTGTCACGGCACATATATGTCATTATGATTAAATACAAAATGCCCATAACTCTAAAAGTATATACTTTTAGAAATTCATTTCCCTGACCAAAATAATTAATCTACCAAAACTTACATAGACAGGGAATGTTAGGATATATGCTTCCAGCTATAATAGTTTACTTCCCAAAGCAGATTAAACAAAGTTAATTTACAAGTTCAGACGCATAAGAAAGATTAAATAGGGTAGTAATTCAGTAAGACAAGTAACTGGTATACATACTTTAGTCAGAGTCAGCCATTGAATCGCTGTATCCCACCTCCCTTTGTTTTGCCCTTTTTCTTTGGTAAATTATATTTACATTTTTTAAAATCAATGTTTCTCTACATAAATTTCACTTCTATAACGTTTCATCTTTACATTTTATCGCCCTTTATGTTTTCCAACATTATATTTTCCCACTTTGTAGTTTTATAGAGGTGAAAGTTTTACGACTGATCACATGTTTCGGTCTCTATTAATGGACTGACTGATGTCATGGTTCATTTTAATGGACTGACCGACATCTTAATTCTAATTACGTTTAAACAGAGTCAGTAAAGTTAATCCATGATTAAGAGTTAAGTAATGTATTCCTAAACATGATCTAACTCCCTAATCTGACCCAATAAAGAAGACCCATTAAAATAATATTAATAACACACATTCCAAGATCCAGGTACGTCATCATATACAGTGCTCTGACAATAGCTGAATACCCTTACTGACTTGAGCGTCGAAGTGCCTTCTGCAGGTATCACCTGAGTTTGGACTATGAGAAGACCGAGAGGTGAGACGAGTAGGAGTAACAAGAAGCTTGCAAGGAAAGAAACTGAAGCACAATCCAACCAACCGATTGAAAAATAATAAGAGTGATCTCAATAGTTCTCTGAACTCCAATCCCATTCGAGAACAAGTTCTCCTAATTTTTTCTTTCTTTTATATTCTGATACAGGTTAACATTACTTGAGCTTGTGCATATTTAAATAAGAAACTTTGAGCCTTAATGTAAATTTTGAATCAGTTACAAGGGCGGACAAAATCTATGGAATGCTGTTGTTGGAACTATTTGGGATGATAGGAATTATATCAAATTTTTTTAGATATGATTTCTGATCATATCTAAAATTATGTTTCAGAAATAAAAAGAGAGTGACAATGAATAAACAATAAGAGCATTTGTCGTGGTAAAGCGTGAGCTACTAAAGAGTCATCTCAATATAGCGCGTAAAGTATATCACTTCGATACAAATAATTTGTCAGTTTCTCTATTAGTTTTTAACAATCGAGCAAAATGATATTCATATGTTTAAAATTGTTTCTGTAACTTTATATTCGATTTGTTATCTCTCTCACTTTTTCCTATATTATTACTGTTTAAAATAAGCAAGTGAAATTAAGGAAAGTGCAAGGTAACTCTAACTTTTACACACAACATTCAGTTCAGGGGCTCCTTAGAAATCGAAAAGAAGCCTACAAGGAAATACTTGTTAGTATTGATCATATTCTAATAATAAATAGCAACTTTAATGACTATAGCTTCAGAAAAGTGATGACGATGCGTCATTATGACATTATTAAAAAAATATTCATGCAGAAATTTCAAATTACATATATTTATCAATATCCAAGTGGCGATTTTTTTCAAAATTCATACCCTATTTTTATATTGGTTGTATTATAACAAGTTACATTTGTAACCAATATAAAAAGTTTAAAAATATTACATTAGTTTAGAAACAAGGGATTAGATTGATTATATATTTATAGTTCTTAATAAAAATATTCTATTATGTTAATTATTTTGTTATTGATATCGACTTAAGTGATGAACCATTATATTAGAATTATCGGAACAAGTCCCACAGTTGAGGATTAAGAGAAAGAAAACAAAAATTTGTTTTTGAAACCTCGTTGATCCCACAGACGACGTTAATATTTTGACCTCAAGTTCGTTGAGTGACATTACTAGGATCAATCACTGTATTTGAATTATTATTTGTTTTAAAGTTCAGAGTTCCATCACGATTTTGTTTTTAAAATGCGTCTCGAATGATTAAAGAAAGAATGTGTATAAATTTTCCTTACTTTCGACTCTTAGTGTATATATATATATATATTAATTATTTTCTTTACATCTATTTTACACATTGTTCACTTTTTTTTACGTTTAAAATAAATGTGATCATATTTTTTTTATCAGTATAAATACAACACAAAAGAAAATATACACTAAAAAACTATGTCCAAACAAAGTATAAGATAGTGCTACTATCCTTCAAATACCCAAACAAACTGTATCCGTTTCAAGGCACACACACGTATAAGTTTACGAACTCCTACAACATCTTTGTTTTACATCATAGGTACATCAAGTCCCTTCCTTACCCATCACAACATATATATATATATATATATATATATATATATATATATATATATATATATATATATATAATTATATATAAACATATCACATAACACACTTTTTCTATATCATGC
>Ga0123342_1001576_pt1 | contig 38343 bp, 21 predicted proteins | sample Turbeawhitnodule_FD_89960 | JGI IMG/M metagenome (GOLD analysis project Ga0123342, IMG submission 89960) | Root nodule microbial communities of legume samples collected from Mexico - Turtle bean Mexico white nodule | ecosystem: Host-associated > Plants > Roots > Nodule | place: Mexico: Nepantla...
CTTCATCTCCATAAGTTCTTCTCTCCTTCATCTTCCATTTCATTTTCCATGCTTTACGAAATGTTAAACATGTCTTAAGCTTCTTTCTATTCGGTGTTGTGCTTCCTTTCCACTTTATGTTCGATTCTTTTCTGTTCTAGTTGATTTGTTCGGTTCAATTTTGTTGTTGAACCTTTCTTTTCGGTTCATTTGCTTTTATACATGTTTTAATCGGTTCAATTGGCAATAGATGGATCTTCCATGTGAGTTTGGTGTTTGGTGCAAGTTTTGGTGAGTTCTTGAAACATAGAACATTGATCCAATTATATTAAAAGTGCCTATTCATTCTCCAACTCAAGTTGATTCCATAAAATGTCAAAGAATCATCTTTACTTTGCTATTGGAATCATATCAAGTAGGGATGGCAAAACATGTCAGCCTGGTTTGTTTTGACCCGACCTGCCAAAAGTAGGATGGGGAAGACTGACCCATCAAGGTTATGCATGTTGAAATTAGTAATTCAGTCGTCATAGAGTGGGTTGACGGGCCAACTCAACACTTTTCATTTTTATTTTAATTTTGTTGTGTTGAATCTATTTACTTGGTTGTAGTATTGATATGACTTTTTAGACAATAAAAATACAAGGAAACGCAATAAAATGGATCAAACTTTAATGTTCTAATAAAAAAAGGTTTAATGTCTAACAAAATAAAGTAAATATCAACAATGAATCAAATGATGGATAAAAAAATTAATGTAAATAAAGTTCTAAATAAAACATTGACCACAACCAAATTTAATTCGAAAAGCATGAAATTTCTTTTTAAAAGTGCCAAAAATAAAGAAAGATGGGCTAGTCCGCCTCACCTATGGCCCGTCGGGTTGGCGAGTTAAGTGATTCAGACCAATACAAGCTGACGGGTTCAGTTGACCCAACCCACCTAAATGATGATGGGCTGACAGACCGCCCTGTCAGACTCAATCCACTTTATCATCCCTAATAAAAAGTCATCATTATTGCTTTTAATATTTTTATTTTTATTTTCTATTTTCTTTATTTTATTCAACCATTTAAATATTTTTTGCAAACACTTTGTTTTTAATATTAGTGTTTATTCCAAAATCTTGAAGGCATTATTTCACTACAAGAAAATAATTAAATATCAATTAATTTAGAGACAAAAAATAATTACTCATTATATATTAAGTAAGTGAGATACTATTGTATAAACTAAAAGATTATTGGTACTAAAGTAGTTTATATTATTAATAATTTATAAAGTAGTTTCTAAATTGGTATCTAACTTTAGTTACTAACTACTTTAGATTCTAAATAAGTCATTAATTTTTTTTATAAAAGCTTTCATGTTAGGCATCACTATGCAACTTGACATCTCAGTTAGGCTGACACATCAATTAACAACAATCATCTGTCATCACATGAAAAAAGTATTATTAAAAAAAGAAAAAAGAAAGAAAATACAAAAAAAAAATATTGGAGGACTAGATCAAAACCCATATGTTAACAAAAACGATACATAGGTAGACTATACCTATTCATAAAGAATTCTAAGAATATACTAGATGGAAACCTATTATACCAATGAAATTATTCTCTATGAATAAATCCTAAATTAGCTAACTTATCAGCGCACGCATTCCCTTAATGAAAAATATGAGTAACCCTAAACTTGATTTTCCCACATTAATTAAGACAAGTATTTAATCGATTATGAAGCATCCACAGAACATTAGTCATAGTAATAAATGCAACACAAACCAAGGTAGAATCACTTTCAAGCCATACATTAGTAAGCCCCATCTTTTGAGTTTCCTCCATAGCATATATAACTCCATAAAACTCAGCAACCATAGTAGTTTGAACTTTAAGAAATGCAGAGAAAGCACCAATAAACTCCCCCATACTCTCACGAAAAATACCTCCACAAGTAGCAAGACCAGGATATCCCCTAGCAGCCCCATCAATGTTAATTTTAACCCAACCTGGTGAAGGGAACTCCCATCTAACAGGAAGAGGACGAAGAACTTTACCACTACGAATATTAATATAAAAAAACTTAATCACGTTGAAATCCAACATATCATTCTTCATTGAAGCTTTAGAAGAATTTCCCACTAGACGATTTAAGAGTGAAACGATTAGACTCATCTAGAATACAATTAGGAATATCTTGTTCCTCCCTAACCATGTTATGATTAAAAAAATGAGTCATTTGTTGTAAAGACAAGGGAATATTCCAATCATAACCTGTCCAAAACTGAGAGATTGTATCCGAAATGCTAGCACCATCAGATAACCCTGCAATATTTGCTAAAGAAGTAGTAGAATACCATTTATCATTCCAGAAATTAATAAAAGTACATGTACCAACAGTGCAAGAAGTATTATCAAGTATAGTAGAATAAAACTACTTAAGTCTAAGCCAAAGAGATGAGGATCTATAAACCATTCTAAACTCGTATTTTGATTTACCTTTCCAAGATGCTAGCTTGAATTTGACTTTATCAGCCAAAGGTTAAAGAAATCAACATTTTGGAGCACCAAAGATAGGCCCTCCTAAATAAGTGAAAGGAAAACAACCATGACTACAAGAAAGAATATGTTGAATTTTGGTGACAAATCTTGCAGAATTATCCATGATGAAAAAACTATTCTTAGAATTATTAACATATTGACCCGAAAAATCACAATATGTTTTTAGAAAAGTACTCAAATTTTTAAGGAACTTATTATCCGTCCTATAGAAAACAAATAAGTCATCAGCATATAAAATATGAAAGGGAGTGAGATAACCTTGCAGACTAGCCATATGTAGAATCTTCTTATCATTCACAAGCTTAGAGATACATATACTAAGAACTTTCTCTGCAAGACAGAAAAGTAAAGGAGACAAATGATCACCTTGTCTGACACCTCTACTACAAGAAAAAAAAAACCTACCAAATTGCCAGTTACTTTGATAGAAAGCATAGCTGAACGGAGAATTGTACTAATCTAACCAACACACGAGGGGTGAAAACCCAAAGCGTGTCAAAACTAATAATAAGAACTTCCATCTCAGAGTGTCAAAGGCTTTATGAATATCAACTTTGTAAGTCACATTAACTGCTCTAACCTTTTTAGAAAACATGTAATAGCTTCAGAAGCAATACCAATACAATCCTGAATTTGTCTACCTTGCACAAACCCATATTGATTAAGAGAAATGATTTTAGTAGCCACAAGTGCAAGCCTACCCGTCAGTATCTTGAAAATAATCTTAAATTTGAAATTAGCAACAACAATTGGCATGCAATATTTAATGAATTCAGCACCCTGAATCTTAGGCATAAGAGATGCCACATTACTGTTCATTCCAGGGAGAACCAGTTTTGTTTAAAAAGTTGTTGAACAACATTGCAAACATCTGTCCCAATATTTTTCCAGTAAGAATGATAGAAAACGCCACCAAAACCATCAAGATTAGGAACACTACGATTAAGATTAAAAACAATATTCTTGATGTGTGCCTTATGTGGGTGACCCTTTGTGGGTGTATGTCATATATGGATGCAACACACAGAGACATATGAGGTGAGGTGTATATAATGCAATATGTTATGATTTGTATCGTTGTGGGTGTGTGACCCTTCATGTGTGTATGTTGTGATATTTGTGATGATATCAACTTTTAGAAGGTGGTATTAAATATGTTAAATTATTAAGTAAAGGATATATCATGGTTTCACTGATGATCTGATTATATATACTAAGATATTAGGTGGTGAGAAGTTAAAGAAAATTTGTGCATTTGTTTTTATTAATAAATGAACAAACTAGTTAAATTGATCTAGTGTTAATCTTTAGTATGATATGACTTAATACAACATCTTTTAGAACGTGGTAGTGATAGTTGGAATGCAAATTGGAGATGTAATCGAAAGTTTTTACATCTTGTTAATAATGTGAAAATATTGTTGATAAATTTATTTATATGATAATGTACCAATATAAGTTGCAGTTTGTGTTAATGATTATATAGTTGAATTATTAATGTTGATGTGTGTAATATGTATAAGATAAGTGTGATGTTTAATTTAAATTAATTCAGTCTTATTTATTATTATGACTTGTTATAATTAACGCAACACAAGAACAAATATATGATAAATAATAGTAATAAGATCACCAATAAATATTATAATTATTTAAATATATTGTTTACATTTAAAAAAATATGTTTTATAGACTTAATATCTCTTTTAATATATATATATATATTATGTATGTTATATATTCATTTATATCTATGTTTATTTTTTCCTTAACAAAGTTTAAAGAGTTAAAGTTAAAAAAATATTTAAAAATCATAAGAGTGTGTCTAATCAATGTTAGTAGTAATTTAAAATAAATAAATATAAAAAAATGTAATACTAGTAGCAAATCTAATTAGGTAAAAAATGACAATAATAATTTACTGATTCAATACATTCGATGACAATATTATAATACACGGATAAAATGCACTTTTGTATTTAATGGTGACTAATTTTCTTAGAAGATTTTTTTAAGGTTTATTTTAAAACAAAATAAAATATTTGAAAGAATCAAGATGTGTGCAGTTCATACTGTAAAAGATTCAGTTCAGTGTATCAGATAATATTAAAATCTTTTCACACCCAATTCACAATTCTAAGTTGCAGAAGCAAAGGGAACCTTCTAAACAACTCTTGCTATTTAATATTCTACAAATTAATAAAATCACTTTCAAGTCCACAAGATAAAACATCATTGTCACATAAATAAACAAATTTAAATGAGAATCAATGATTAGTATTTTTATACATTTGAATCTATCTGAGATGAAACTACATGTTAATATGAAAATTATCATTCTTTGAAACCCTTATACTGTACAACAAAACCCAACACCCATTTTCTTCTCTCCATCACTTCCATTAACACCGAATCAAACTTCACAACCAAAAAATGTTCTTGTTATTCCTTCAAACTCTCTCTCTTCTCTCATAACTGAAGTCAACAAAACCCACCTGTTATTATTACTATTGTTATTATTATTATTAGTATTATTAGTGCTACCAACACCCCTTTCTCCAATCCCCAAAACGACATCGTAACTGGCTGAACGATTCATGGTGGTGGAATTTCCACACTCGCCATCTTCTAGAACCTTCTTCTTCACTTCCTCAGGACATTTGATGGAAAAACCCTCTAAAGAGTGACCCGTGGAATGCGACCTCACAAGGACACCAAAGCCTCTCACAGAATCTTCCTCCTCCAACACGTGCCGCGCACGTGTATCCCCTTTCGATTCCGCGCTCACATCGCCGCGGAACACCGGGCAAGTCACGTGCGCCGCCAGCCACGCGTCGATGCAGCGCGTGTGGAACACGTGCCCGCACTTCAGCAGCAGGCGGAGCGCGTCGGCGTCGGCGAAGTCCGCCAGACACACCGCGCATTGCATTGCGGTGGTTTTCTGCCCTTTGGGGTGGTTTAGTTTGAGTGCGGAGTAGGACATGACGGGGCACGCGGCGAGCACGCGCGGGTCGAGTCCGATCGTGGGTTGCGGAAGGGTGTTTTGGAGGGATACGTAGCGGATGGAGATGGAGCATAATGCGGTGACGACAAGGCCGGAAACGAAGATGATGATTGACATGAGAAGCGTTGCTTGGACGGTGTCGTCGTTGGATGGGCCATAAGGCGTCGCCGGTGAAGGGGATAGAGCGCGTGAGGTGCAGGACACTGCAGAAAGTGATGATGCGAGGAGGAAGAGGAGCACTATGGTGTTCATTGTTGTAATTTTTGTAAATGGTTTGTGTGAGAATGATGTTTAAATAAGTAGAAGAAGAAAGGAAAATGGTACAGTATGGGTTCTGTGTTTTGGATATGTTGTGATTGTTCTGTTTGAATAGAAAATGGAAAAATGGAAAAAGATGTGATGGGGAAATGGAAAACCAGGAGCAGCAGAACATGGGTTTGAAGACAGAGGAACCTAGTTTCGTGTGTTATGAGAAACCCAAAACGCAAATATGTGTGCCAAATTTAAATGTAAACAAATAGACAGTTTTCTTAAAAATAATTATCCCTTTTGTTTTTGTTTTGTTGTGGTGGCGAGGATGTTGGTGAAAGCAGAGAAAATATATTTTAGAACACAGTGAAATGTTTTGTAATTCAGGGTAAATTTTCATTCTACATTTATATTTGTATTTCTCACAAACACTTTTTTTTTTCTTATCTATCAATATTTTATTTTTACTTTTTTATTTTTTATTTTCCTATCTAACACTATTTCAAAATAAATAAATAATAAATTAAAAAATGATAATTTTAATTTTAAATGTATTAAAAAATAAATATTTTTAATGTTTAAAATAGTTAAAAACATAATTAATGAATAAAAAAATGAGTTTTTACACAATAAAAATAAAAAGTAATAAATTTAAAATGTTTACTTTAAAAATTATTTTTTTTAATGATGAAGAAAATAAAAAATTAAATTTCACATCAACATAAAAGTTGAATATATAAACATGAATTAATATTTATTTTTATTATTATTATTATTGATGATGTAATCATTTTAATTTCAAGTAAAAAATACAGGATATAATTATAAAAAAAATCAAGTTGAATAAAGACTGATATAGACATAAGAGAACAACATGATCGAATAAAAATATATTCATATTATCAAACACCAGGACACACATAGAGAATTTGTCCCAACATTACTGGATTGTGCATTTCTCGTAATTAATTATGTTTAATTTCACACAAACATTTAATGTATCATTGAATAAAATATTAAATGAATGATTATCTTTCATTTATATTTCTTTTTTATGATCAACATATACTTATTTAGTATCACCTTATATCTCTTATATTTATCTTATTTTCATTTTTTTCTTATATCTTTTATCTTTATCTTATTTTATTTTGCCTTTATTTTATATCTTTTATATGTTTTTAGTTATTATTTTTTTCTGCCTTTTTTTTCTGTTTTTTGTTTTTATTTTATTGTTGCTGTTTTTATTTTATAGACTTATTTATTTTTTCATTTTTTTCTTCTTATGTTTAAGCATTAAGTGTAACATTTGCATAGTTTTTTTTAGGATTTTGCATTTAGGGTAGACACTTCAATATTATTTGTGTGTCCACTATTAATTAATACTAATTGACTTTTGGTTTTTTTATAATTATGTCTTGTATTTTTTACTTGAAATTATTATGATTACATCATCAATAATAATAAAAATAAACACTAATTTATGTTTATAGATTCAACTTTTATGTTGTTGTGGGGTTTAATTTTTTATTTTCTTTATTCTTAATTTATAAACTAAAAATTTTAAATTTATTACTTTTTTATTTTTATTTTCTAAAAACTCATTTCTTTATTCATTAATTATATTTCTAATTATTTTAAACATTAAAAATATTTATTTTTTAATGCATTTAAAATTAAAATTATCAAAAATTAATTATTTATTTATTTATTTATTTTTGAAATGGTGCTAAATAGGGAAATAAAAAATAAAAGAGTGCTAGATATGGAAATAAAATACAAAAGGGTGCAAAAATAAAAATAAAAGAGTGCTAGATAAGAAAATAAAAATGTAAATGATGTTAGATAGAAAATTTACGTATTACTTTTCATTAATATTTTATATTTTTACTATATTTACGTATTACTTTTCATTAATATTTTTTATTTTTACTATATCAATTAATAGTGAGTGATTCATGTGTAAGAAATTGAGGTAACCACGTGTCCATGAAAGGAAAACAATAACAAATGATAATATTTATTTATAATATATTTTAAATGTTTTAAACTTCTAAAAAACGAAAGATTACTTAATATATATTATTATTAATGAGGTAGTTCAATTCTATATTCAAGATACATTTACTTTAGTCACTTCTAACCAAATAATATTTTTGTCTTTTCAGCCAATTCCAAATTGAACTGGCCTACTTATATAATAAGTTATTTTTTGTATAATAGTTACGTAATAAGTTAGTTATGAGTAAATCGAGAATGTGTTAATGATATAATTCACCATCTAAATAAATATTTAGATAAACAATCATTAGAATCCTATAACCAAAAAAAGAACTTACATTTTAATTACTAACATTTGTCAATAAAATGTTATTGATATTGAAGTTTGAATTATGTTCATATCACTTATATTAATTTTAAAATATAATTTATCTATTATTTAAATTTTGTAGTTAAAAAACTTTTTAAACTTGAAAAACAAATTAAACTTGCATCTAACTTTTTAAATGTAACACTTTCGAGAATTAATTAAGATTATCTACAACGAGAGTTGTTTAGCAATATTATGAGTTTTCCATTAATAAAATACTATCCTTTTGAGTCACATTTTATTTTGGTTGGTTTTAAATTAAAGAAGTTTTTTTTATATAAATATTTTGTTCTTAGAGTTGTTAAGTTTTGTATTAAGTATAGGAGAGAGAATATAAAATATTTAAGAAAAAATGGTATTTATAAATCAAACAACTTGTTAAAGAGGAAAAATTAATTTGAAACTTTAAAATTAGGAGAGTTGTTTTTTTAACAATATTCTGATTTTATCTCCCATGTGTAGTTATTTATAAATGCCACTTAAAATAAAATATATATTTTTTACTGACTTGTTGATTCACCAACCGATTTTTTTGGTGCAAAGAGAAAAATTCGAAGCTCAACAAATAACCCAAAAAAGCTCAATTTCAACAAGTTGGTAGTTATATGCGACAAAATAACTGAGTTAAATCAAAAAATATATTGTGATAGCTCTAATCTAACTATGTATTGTGAGATTAGCTTTTGATGAAATTAATTTGTTTAACTATTGAAATGTCGGACAACAAAATAGTTTCGTTGGATTGTTTATTGTTATTTTATTTTTTAAATCAACAAATATTATTATAATAAACCGAGAAAATGTGAAAAGAAATGAGAAGAAGAAATTTCAATACAATAAGAAGAACTCGATTGTATATAAATCAAAATGTGAGGCAAATTGAAAACCAAAATAATTAAAATTGAAGTGTAGTTTTGATATGAGTTGATTTTAGATTAACCATTTTTAGATGTGACACTTTACTTAGGATTAATATTTTAGCAATTAATGGTGAGTACCTAAGGAAGATTCTCACCGAACTTAACCAAATGGTTAAGTAAGTGTGAAAGTTCACTTCACGAAGACAAAGATGAAAAAACAAAATATGGTGAATATGGAATGCAATTGCGAAAATGAATTGGGAACATGGTAAGCATCAATAATGGTCATTGCCAAACCAAATGATAATCCATACTCAATAAATGAGCCAAAACCCAAGAACACAATTCAAGGAAACATATGGAAATAAAGAGCATAAATGGAATGGAAAATGGAAAGGAAAATGGAAGAAGAAACTTAGGAAATGGATGGTGAGGATGATCACGCTACTTGGGGTGTGGAGGCCACCAAGATAAGTGGAAGGGTCGCTACTTGAGAGCCTCACACTCTTCAAGATACAACCATGTAAAGAGGAAACAAGCCTCACTATAAGCTCTCACAAAATGTGCCGAGTTTCTTTACTTCTCAAAATTCAAGATGTAAAATACAATGAGTAAATCTCCTATTTATAGGTGAAAGAGCCTTGGAAAACAAGAAAGAAGGGTAGGATGAGAAAAGGGAAAAAATGTTCCTAGAAACTAGGTCAAATTGTCTTCCTAAAGGGCTAGGAATAAACTAAAATGATACCTACACCCCCTATTATGCTAAAGGCACTTTATTCTAGCCTATCTTTGTTATTTGGACCCCTAAAATGAGCCCAAATTATTTGCAAACATATTATATTTTTTAAGAAGACCAGAAGGAAAAACAATTGGTGTTTCGGTTTATGCCCATCTCCTCTGGTGAGGTCCATGAGATCCTTGGTGAGGTCTTGAATTGTTCGCTGAGATGACTGCTCACCATGTGCCTTGTCTTTTGCTTCTTTGGTCATCTTCGTAACTACTTGGTTTGTATCAAGTTCTAATTACTATCACATCTAACTATGATTGACTACTTATTATTCCCCTCTCTAAAAAAATTAATTATAAACTTAACTAAATTAACTTCAACTTATTCTTTTCAACATAGGGTTAACCGTCTAGTGCTAGTTGTCTATTGATTTTTGATCGTATATTGTTTGTTTTTGTATAATTTGTGCTCTTTAAGTTTCAGTTTGCAATCTTTATTACATCAACACTTTCATTCAAGCTTCCAAGGTCAAAATCAATTAGAAAAATATAACTTCAAATGATAAAAGCACTCTTTGGATGATTCAAGCAAAATATAAGTTGTAAAATGCAATTTTTATGATGTTTTTGTAAAAACTCTAATATTTTGGAGAAAATAAAAATCTAATACAAAAACAAAAAATAAGAACCAAAGAAATCTCAAGGAAAAGAAATTAGTTTAGAAAAATACTAGAAAACTGAGAGTTATCAGGGATGGTTTGTCAACATTGATTGTATTTTATAAGTAGTAAGTACATGAACCTATAATTAACAATTGATTGTCTAAATCATTTAAATTAAGATATTATGTGATGAAAAAATAGGGAAAATTTTTGTGTTAAGAGAAAATTCAACACCTTATGCTTTTGATTAAGTGCTAAAAACACTTAAGTTCAAATATGATCATGCATCGTTCGTAAGACAATTGATGTTTAGCAACAGAGTATGAAAAATGCAAGTGTTGCGTTAATAAAACGAAACAACATTGTGCACTATTTTCTTATGTATGACAACGCACATATAAAATCAGATGGAACTCACATAAAAACATTAGACTATGAACGCATAAAACACTGTACATTATTCTCTTACATTTGATAAGACATATACAAGATTAGATGAAACACACAAAAATCTAACTCCGTTCTTCAATAAATATCTATATACCTATTTTATGTTGCAGGGAATGTCCACTACCTTTCGTCTGACCAAAGAGATTTGTTCAAGAATAAGACAAATTAGATTACCTTTTGGAGTTCATGCTAAAGTTGTTTTCTTCATCAACTTCCTGACTCAAACTATGTTAAACACAAGCTCAATTAGTTGCCATATACATTGTGCACTTTTACCATGAGATGGTAGGAAGTGCTTTACTATCGATGGAGGTGTGTATTAGTAGTCATCTAAGATGTTTCATAGAGTAGAAGAGCATTTAAAGTTGCATTTAATGCAATGACCATATTCTATCTCAACAGACACATAAATAACATGAGAAGAATTAAAGCTGCTTAAAAATAGAAATGGTCTTGCAACGGTTATCTTCCTCCAAGCACCTATATATAAAACCTTCAGTCAAGAAGAGGAAAAGATACATGAATTTACATTATGCTAAAATGCTTCTAAAATGCAAAGAAATCCTCGAATCTTTCAAAAGGAAGAAGAGAGAAAGCTTTGTGTTTAGAGTAGAGATTGCACTATGGCTAAAGGGCAACAACTACTTGTTAAGTTATGATTGATTTGGTAAGGAATACTTAAAGGAGTAGTGAGGAGTGGCTAGAAGCCCAAAAAATACTCCTTAACAAGGTCAATAAAGATGGGCTACGATTCGAAAGAATATTTGGTTAGCCAAGAGTGGTTAGATGCAAAGAATACTCACTGGTCAGTCATGAGTGGCTTGAGTAAAAAATACTCAAGGGGTTAGCCAAGAGTCACTATTAATCAAAAGAATACCCAGTTAAGTCAGGAATGACTTGTGCCAAGAATACTCAATGGGTTAGCTAGGAGTGATTACGAGTCCAAAAATACATGAGTGTACTACAGAGTAGTAGTCTGCCTAGTTGAACTTGGCCTGTTGGCCAAGAAATATATGTAATATATTACGACATACGAACTAGTATAAATGGTTGTGTATATTTTATTTCTTCCTTATCTCTTTTACATTATATGTTATTATCATATGTTATAACCCAAGAATGAGAGTTAGTGTGAAAATACATACTAAAAATGTTTTTATCAAAGTGTTTTCAAATTAAGTATTTCAATCAGCACATGCAGTGACGACTGATAAGATGCAAGTACTATGATCTTATCACTTGTTAAATTAAATTAGAAAATATATTGATTAAGTGATTTAGTTAAAGTGCAAAAGTTGCATCTGATGTGACGTTTTAAACAAAAAAAAGTTGTATTTCAAATTAGTTTTCAAATATGTTGAATCGTTGCATTTTTTTATTTCATCATATGTAACCTATTGAAAGATATTTAGTTAAGTCCGCCTGTTCAAACCAATCTAGTTAATTCAAACTTGTGCTTGTATAAGTTCATCAGACATTACCATATGATACCTTAACTAAAAATTTCTTTTGAATACTCACAATGAGACTATGCCTGTGAAACTTTTTTAGAAATCACTAAATCATAACTCAACCATCTCTTCTTTTTATATCCCTGTTTTTCTTATCTTGCACCTCGAAATACATATGTAGGTATATAAATATTAGTGCAATGAACTTGTCATAATCCATGATTATGTGATAATCTTGTAGATCAAAATCTTTGATTGAATCAAGTGTTCATATCTAATAGAACATATTTAATGAGTTTTACGAAAGACATTTATTTGTTGTTTCTCTATTTAATATCCATTTTAAATTTAAGTACATTTGTAAATCTAAAGTTTTTGAAATTGAGTTAGATATTGTTTATTGAATTATTAATGTTGATTATTAATTCTGATTTTATTATTATTAATTCTGATTTTATTATCCTTAAATTATTATACCGTTATTATTGCATTATTGGTCAGTTTATAGTGCGGTTAGTATTCTTATTTTATAACTTCCAGTAATTGTAATTTTATTATATATATATATTATTGAAGTCAGTAATTACCTTCAATCAGTTTCTACAACCTTTTGCCTTCTCTTATTTCTTTCAATTAGTTCTTACAACTGTATTAAGAGCTAGTTTGTTATCATGAACTCTACCCAATTATCAATCCCTATCCTTGATGGAAAAAAATTACAATCGGTGGTGTGTGCAAATGAGAGTTTTGTTTGATTATCATGAGTTATGGGATGTCGTTGAGAGTGGAGTGTCTGCATTAGCTGTTAATGCAACTGAGGCGCCACGAGTAGCGCATCTTGATCAGAAGAAGAAGGACAATAAGGCTTTGTATCTCATCCATCAAGGGATGAATGACAAGACGTTTGAGTAGATAGAAGAAGCAACAACTGCCGGTGAGGATTGGACAATTTTGTCAACCAAATTATAAAGGTGATGACAAGATCAAGAGGGTGTGTCTTCAAACCCTAAGACGCCAATATGAACTAGATGGAAACCACAAAGAATGTTGATGTCTATATAAATAAAGTTCTTGCCTTAACAAATCAGATGAAGACCAATGGTGAAACACATTCGGAGTAGGCAAAGGTGGAGAAGATTTTGAGATCTTTAACTTCCAGATTTGAACATGTTGTTGCTGCAATTGAAGAGGTAATGACATTTCAAAAATGACAGTAAGATTATTGTTTGGTTCCCTACGAGCGCATGAGCAACTGATGAATGACAATAAGATTGAAAAACCAATTGAACAAGCTTTACAAGCACAAGGCTCAATTGGTAGCCCCTATCATAAACATGGTATTTATTGTAGCAAAGGTCGTGGTGGCCAGAATCATGGAGGCGCTGAGCAAAACAACACTGGTTCCAATCACATTCCAAGTTCAAATAACTCTTGGCGCGGAGAACGTGGTCGCGGTGAACGTGGAGGCATGTATAATAAATCAAATGTGGAGTGTTATAACTGCCATAAACGTGACCATTATGCAAATGAGTGCAGATCAAAAGGTGATAATCATGCTTCCAATTGTGCTCAAGAAAATAGTAATCACGAACAAGATGAAGAGGATCATGAAGTATTAATGACAACCACATCAAATGAAACTCCAAACAACCAGACTTGGTATTTGGATATAGGTTGCACAAATCATATGTGTGGTAAGAAGGAGTTGTTTGCAGATTTGGATGACTCATTTCACACAAAAGTGAAATTCGGTGATGGTAGGTTCGTTCCGATGATTGGAAAAGGGCAAATTCTTATCACATTGAAGAATGGTGATCACATGTACATCTATTATGTTTTCTATGTACTTGATATGAAAAGTAATTTGTTGAGTATGGGACAGCTGGCTAAAAAGGGTTACGTGATGCACATAGCTGAAAATAAATTATCAATTTTTAATAAAAAAAGGTAGTTTGATTCTTAAAACCTTTTTATCAAAAAACCGCATGTTTCCAGTAGATTTGCATATGGGTGATTTCAAGTGCTTGAATGCAATATTGATTAATGAATTGTGGTTGTGGCATTTACGCTTTGGGCACTTAAATTTTCAGAGTTTGGAAAATCTCTCCAAATGAAATTTAGAGAATGGTTTACCCCATATTCATCACCCTAATCAATTGTGTGAGGATGCATTTTTGGAAAGAATCACAAGATACCATTTGTTAAGGAGCCTTGGCGTGCAAAATTTCCTTTGGAGCTTGTTCATACAGATGTTTGTGGCCTGATCAACATATCATCAGTTGGAGGTAATAAGTATTTTTTAACCTTTATTGATGATTTTTCAAGGAAAACCTGGATTTATCTATTGAAAAGCTAGGATGATGTATTCCACTGCTTTAAAATATTTAAAGCATTTGTTGAAAGACAGAGTGACAGACAAATTAAGATGGTGCGTAGTGATGGAGGAGGTGAGTACAAGTCTAATGAGTTCAAGAGGCAATGTGAAGAACTTGGGTTGCAACATAACATAACATGTCCCTACACACCTCAACACAACAGAGTTGCCCGAGAGAAAGAATAGAACAATCATGGACATGGCGAGGAGCATCCTTAAAGCGAAAGGTATGCCAAATTATTTTTGGGCTGAGGCCGTAACATGTGCGGTATATTTGATAAACAGATCACCCACTCGGAGTGTTCCTAACACAACTCCGATTGAGGCATGAAGCAGATTCAAACCCAATGTGCAGCACTTGAAGGTATTTGGGTCAATTACTTATGCTCATGTCCCCAATGCAGCAAGATCGAAGTTGGAGGATAAGGCAGTGAAGACCATTTTCATGGGATATAAGCATGGGGGATACAAATTGTACAATCCAATGACAAAGAAGGTGATTGCTAGTGATGATGTTACATTTGTCGAAGATAAGGAATGACAATGGAATGCAACAACTGAAATGAATTCGAAAAAAAAAATATTTACGTTTTGAACGATGATGTGGAAGATATAGTCACTCTTGAAGCACCTGCAGTTCAACCTGAAGCTGTAATTCAACTTGAAGTTGCAACTCCAATTGCAACTATGATGGAGCGACTAAGAAGGCAGCAACGACAACCTGTACACCTTCAAGATTGCGAAGTAAATCTTGATGATGAAGTTGATGACAATGGAGATTTAGTTCACTTTGCTTTTCTTGCAGAATCAGAACCCGTGAGACTTGCAGATGCTATTCAACACCCCAAATGGTAAGAGACTATGAATAAAGAATTGATGACGATTGAGAAAAACAATATCATGACTCAAATTGGTTTTAATCTAAATATTCCAATTAAGATTTATGTTGACAATGTCTTTGCAATTAATCTTGTAGAGAATCCAGTTTTTGATCAAAGAAGTAAACACATTGATATTCGATATCACTTCCTGCAAGACCAAGTTAAGTTAAGAGATATGTTGGGCATGAAGGTTTTTCCAAATCAGAATTAAGGGAGGATGTTGATTATTAATTCTGTTTTTATTATTATTAATTCTGATTTTATTATTATTAATTCTGATTTTATTATTATTAATTCTGATTTTATTATCCTTAAACTATTATACCGTTACTATTGCATTAATGCTTAGTTTATAGGGCGGTTAGTATTCCTATTTTATAACTTTCACTCATTGTAATCTTATTATATATATTATTGAAATAAATAAAATGACAGTTCAGCAGTTTTGCAATTTTATGTAATTACCTTCAATCAGTTTCTACAACCTTTTACCTTCTTTTATTTCTTTCAATCAGTTAATGTATTATGAATTATGATAGATTGTAAATTGATATTTTGACTAAGAATAGTATATTGATCTTATTCTTAGTAGTATAGCTATGTTATTGTTGTGTTGTTGCGTCGTTGTTCTTTATACACAAACATAAGATGTTGCAAGTCCAAGAAATGATTTTAAGTAATAGAAAATATTTTAATTAAACATATTTATATTATTGGTGAATTAACATGATGTAAGTGGATAGTTATATAATTTGAGATATTAAAAAATGTAACAAATATATCTTTTATGTTGAGATTAATTCATTTGTATAGTATATTTTATTAATAATTATTATTATAATTATTATTTCTCATTTATGAAAAATATTTAAAGTTTGAAAAATAGGTCAAGATAACTGTTTAATATTATTGTAAGTTTTATATTAAAAGATAAATATAAATACTTTTAAGGTGGTGGATAAAGAATAGATCAATTGATTAAATCATGAATTATTTAATAAATAATTTGATTAGAAAAAAAAATTAATTTATTATAATATTTTGTTGTTGTTGTTATTATTATTATTTTTGAACAAAGGTATACAAATATTGTGTGTAAAATAATATAGTTAAATGTAATTAGAAGTGATAAAAGGAGTTTGTTGAGTGATGGATGAAACTCATAATTAAGATTGGACCCTTGAATTTTAGACAAGATTATATCAATAGGAATCTAGTAGGGTCCAAAATTTGAACCAAAAACTATTGGATCTTACATTAATGTGTGTCGGAAAGTTATTTTCCTTATAAATAGCTTCTCCTCTTAAAATGAATATTCATGTTTTTCTAATTTTTTAATAAAATAATATGTTTTTTTTACTTTTTAAAATACACTTATCTCTATTAAGTTTTCAATAAAACAATCCTCTGTTTTTTTTTTTTTTTATATTTTTGTTAAAATAATATGTTTGTTTTTTTTTTTATATATTACAAAAGCTAAAACTTAAATACAAATTTCTGAAGATTTAAAATTTAAAATATAAAAAATTATAGAATTTTGTATAAAGAAAATAAAATAATTTAATTATTAAATATTTACAATACCTAAAAAGATTTTATCGTCACTAAAAAATATAGTCTTGTAATAAAAAAAATACTGTTTTAATTTAAAAAAACCTCAAGAGTGGTGGATGAAATTTTTTTTTCATTCAATTTTTACTTATAGAAATACTTCATTCTTCATTTTTTTATTTTTTATATTTTATATTTTAATTAAATATTATTTTTAAATAAAAAAGCAAGTGACACTTTATTAAGAAGATGATATTTTTTTATTAAAATATAAATGAAGTGAGTTTCTTTTAAAAGTTAAAGAGAGTGTGATTATTATTTTACTAAAAACATAACAATGAGGAATATCTATTTTAAAATTAGAGGAGTTGAACTGTTACATAATCTCATAAAATATAAATATAATTTCAAAATGATTGTTATTATTTGTAACTTAGAATATATGAAATATTAGTATAAAAGTTGCATAGAATATATTAGTATATTAGTATAAAAGTTCCCTAATGATATTTAAGATGAATTTTTTTATTTAAAAAACATGAATATAACAAATCATTTACTTTTTCTTATAACTTCTCTCCAAAAATGACTAAGTATATAATGTTCATAACAGAAAGTAGCTTAATAGTTTACAAAAAAAAGTTTGATAACTTTGTTTTCTGAAACTTTGGCTTTGATCAAAGTCACATCGTAAAAAAAAGTAATTTACTTTGATCAAAGTTCTTTATTAATTTTAAATTTGAAGCAAAATACTCAATCTGATAAGAAACACTATTTTGAAACTTTAACACATTGAAGTGCATCACCTTGATTTATTCTTATTATAATCATAATAAAACATGAAAGCTTTTTATATAAAAAAAATTAACTAGGTTTGTGGTTATCTGTAGCTATTCTGAAGATTGGAGTCATATTTTTATTTTAAAAAATATTTCATAAGATTAAAAAGTAATATATGTTTAAATTGTCATTGATCTATTTAAGTATAATCTTTACCACCTCAATAAGTTTAATATAAATATAACAAAAGTAATCATCACTCATTTCAAATAAAATAAAAAACTTACAAAATATGAAATTAGATGAGAACAATCTCTATCTCTATCTTGACAAATATCAACCTTTTCCGGACTATATGCTTTCATAATCATTAGGAATGATAACAATTGTGAATATTTAATTAGATTATTTTTTTTGTTTACAATGTAAAATTTATATTTTTATTTGTTTTTATTTTTAATATTTGAAAATTATGAATCTTTTCTTCTTATTATCGTCTTTGTTGGATGATACTAGAGGAAACATGATACTATCAACAAATTAATCTTAAAAGGATAAATGCTTTTTTCTTTAACATTAAATAATAATAAAAAGATTACAATTCAATGTTAAAGAGTAAAGAAAAAAAAATTCAACTGCATAAAGTTAAGAATAGAGAACTAAATTTATTAATTGTATTTTAACAATTTAAAAGAGGGATGAATACGAAAATGAGAAAGAAGAGTGATGTATATATTCATTATCATCCACGTACCTAATTTAGGATGTCATACGTTGATCATACTTGTACCTAGTTAATCTAATAGATACTTTCTATCAATAAAAAAAATCGTTAAATAGAAATTAATTTTATAAAAAAAACAATTAATTATTATATTAATTTAATTGGATATTGTTTTAGAGACTAAAAAAATTATTGATATTTAAAGTAGTTTATATTATTAATAAATAATTTCTATTTAATGATTTTCTTATATGCACCAACATCAAGATGAGTTTAGATAATACTTATAGGTCCAAATTTATTGTCTTATATAATAGTAGCATCAAGCTTTTCATGGACTTAATGTTGCACAAAACAACCATGTTGGACTTGATTGTGTTAACTATGTAAAGAACGATGTTCGTGGTGAGGAGTATGAAGAACTTGGAGTTGCACTTATTAAAGTTGGATTACGATAAGAGGTTTGTTTAATTTCTTGTTCTTCTAGTAAAAATCAACATGAGTGTACAAAACTGTCTTTAAGGATCTAGTGAGCTCAACCAACTCATCTTCAATTTATGAAGCTCAAACGAAGATCCCCTTTCCCTTGGCAAACTCACCACCCAAAAGACAAGTCCACATAAAAGCTTTAGTTTGTAACTCCTTACAAGAAGCAAACAAATTTTGTGAAGTCGTTAAGGTCATTACTTCCTTCTCAACATAGGTCAATGAAATATTTACCCTAAATGGAATTCTCCACCACGAAAATACGATGTCAAACTCATCCTGACATCAGACAATGAGTGTTAGGCTCTCTTTGGAGAACATTGATGAGACAATGTGTGCTTCTTAAAGGACTTTTCATGCTTCTTATGTTTTTTTTCTTTTCAACATGAGGGGGGTGTTGGTTAGCTCGCATGACAAACTCAATTTTCATTGTCTCCTAGACATCCTATTAGGACCTTCTCGACATCTTTCCTATAGTGCAACCTTAATTGGAGAAAGGGCGGTGTTTACCATGACAAATGAAATGCAAAGTGACATTCAACAAAGTTAACACCAAAATAAATTATAAGGATTCATATCATCTAAATCTACACAAAAATGAGGAGAAAAGTAAACAATAGTGTTCTGGGAGGTTAGCTTTTGCAGTAACTCATCTAAAATCTCTAAAATTCTATTATCATGGGTGATCATCATGGATCTCGGCCAATGACGATATCAGACGGGATCCCTAGTATAATAAAAAGGAAATTTGGACTTGTCACCATCATAAAAAAAATGACGACCAAACAACTCCACCACAACTTTGAATATATTGTGCAAATAGATAACTTGTTGGCTATCCAATAAGTGACAACCATCCCACGGGATTGGTCACTGAGTGTTATAAAAGTGAAGAAACACTTAGGGTGATGGATTCAAATGTAACACATCGCATATTAAATGAAGGGCTTGCAACAAAGTCTAATTGTTGGGATAAAGATATGTGGGTGCAACGTTTAGAACTTGTAACACATCCATCGTAAACTTGTTGAAGGGAAAACATACATACACATCCATAAACAAACACATATACATATGGGAAAAATCATTTGAAGCACCCTTGCAACCATGACACATGTTATCTTTCGATCTACACAATTCCAACTTTTGACGTGTTAGTTAGCATGGTCATGCTCCCAACAAAGGACTAAATCACAAAGGACCATTTGTATTTTGATAAGCACTTGATTACACGAGAATCTACCCAATCGTACCTTGATTGCACATGCACATCAATCTCTGCTTGCTCAACGACCAAATCAACATTTTTGGTGGCGTGAGGTTATCACGAAATGAATTGTTAGTGACAGATAACATCTAGGAATATGAACTTATCCTTAATGGACGAATCAAGGTGGCCACTCACTTGAAGAATCTAAAGCACTAAAAGAGGATTACATCATTAACTTGATAAAGAAACAAACTCTTTACAACTAGCCATTGTTCAAACCTTTAGAAAATACAAGTTGTCACATGAGAATGACTTGCACCCGTTTTTTTGTCAAAGAAAAATGAACACCAATTGTCGCGAACATTCTTCATCTATTGAATCTCCGATATTCAATGGTCACAAAAATACAATTGTCTCACTTCTCTAGACACCATCAACCATCAAAACCACTCATGAAGTGATCTGACAAAACATTGAGATTAGCCTAGTGACTTTTTTATACTCGCAACATCTAGAGTTTGGGAGGCCAGAACTAGATATTTGGACATAAGCACATAGACTACTTGTATAACCTGCAACTCACTTAGGTGCAAGTTTGTATTTTGAAGCTAAAAATTGAATGTAGGTTTTTAAAATCCAGTTTACATTACTAGTATACTAAACACATTGGGTTTTCAATTTCATGTTGTTAGAGTTATTTTAATCAACAAAAAGTCCAACAACGACACTCATTATTCCACTTTGATTCACATCCAACTTTCAAATTCTATTGTTGTCACTACCTCCGCATCTTAAAAGAGGTTTTTCGAGTTCACCTGTTTATTTGAAGATCCAACTCATTCTCTAACATGTGTTGTGCGACTTCAATTCTAACATGGAAAACTTCTCTGCCGGTCTTAATTCTTGAAGCCATATCTAGTAAGGTTCCCTCACTCTTCTTTGGTTTTTTATTTGTCAATGTTGTTAAGTTCCACTTGTTTCATATTAAACTCTTATGTGTTTCAATGTGTAAATCTTTGCTTTTGTAAAAATTGATCATATAAATCTATCTTTTGTACAATTTTGTATGATTTTGTAAGATTTTATTATGTCTTGTTTTAGAACTATTTTATATTTAATTATATAATTTAATTTTTAATTACTTTGTATTTGAATTTAAAAAAAATATTTGAATTTAGTTTAATTTAAAGAACACTTAAAATGTGTTTGTAGTATGTTAAAATTACTTTTTAATTATACTTTTACGGATGTTGGTAAGTTCTAATAATTCACAAGTTGTGTGAAGTATGTAAGATTTATTAAAATTGAAACTCCTTTTTGAGCTGTGATATGTACAAACACACTTTTTTTTAATACTGATTATTGAAAAGTCAATATATCATCTAAAATGGAAATAACGTTGCCCATATCAGTCAAGAGTGAGAAGAAGTTGGATAATTAAAATCCCTTCCAGTTGATTACTTAAGATATATCAATCTAAACCCTTAGATTATTTATATAATTAAGATTACATGTATAATTACAAGGATTAGAAACTAATAAGGAATTAAGAAGATTATATATGAGCAACTTTTTAAGTCTATCCAATAATAAGACACATCATAACTTTATAATAATAAGTTGACATTTTTTTCTGTATGAATTTATTAATTGCACATTTATTATTCCCATCAATACATTACTAATTTCAGCATGTGTCTTATGCATGCATACCTTCTCGTTATTTTTGAATGTCAAGCCTTAAAATAACCATACCTGAAAAGGTTTCAGAAAGATTAGGAGAACCGTTTATAACTAAGAATCATAATAAGGGAAAAAAAAGAGGACAATAAAAAAAGAAATGTGGATGAAAAGTGTGATAAGTTGCATGGTATGGAAGATGATTTTACAAGGAAGAGGATTGCACAGTGAAATGTTTGGGTTGGGAGGTGCTTCTTATTTGTATTATTGGAGAGTGTGCTGCAAAAGTTGTGTTGATGTGTATTGGAAACCAGGGATGGTGATTTGGTATTTTTTTGTTGTTAGGGTCAGAAATTATTTGAGAAGTCATCATATTTCATGGACAACATGCAAAAACATCTGAAAGGGACATGTGGAAAACCAGAAACAGAACATGGATTTTGGGAATATCTGGTTCTGTGATCTTAGTTTTACTAGTAATATAACATTTTGTTATGAAAGTTTATTAACTTTTATGAAAAGAGTTCATTTCATAATGGATATATGATATGATAGCAGATAATAACATAATAAATATAAATAATATAAGATATTAGATATGATAAATATTACACCTAAGTAATATAATATAAAGAAATCTCACATTTAACTTTTATTAGGTGGCATTCCAACAATTTTATTTACTTGAAAATATAGAGATGAAATTGAAGCATTTACTATTTGCTGTTCTGTAATAACCTATTAATACCGGGAAGTCTTTTTTTTCTTTTTTAAGTTTGGTTTTTTTTTAATTGTTGGAGACCACCAAAATATTTCAATTTGTATTGAACCCTACCTAAAGTTTGTCTTTGTTTCAGTTTGTCTTTGAAACAAAAGATATTTTAAAATGATAAGATATAAATTTCTGCACAGGTTTGTACTGGGTTCTTTGAACCCACAAATAATATATAATAACTTAGTTGTTTAGAAAGCATTCCAACCGAACTTCAAAAAAAAAAAAAAAAAGGCTTCCAATATTAATAATAGGTTGATACAATACAGAAAATGCTTCAATCTAATTTTCATATATCTCCAAGTAAATAAAATTGGTAGAATACCACCTAATAAAAAATGGAATCTTTCATTGTACTAGAAAACCATTTCGGTAGGATACTAAATTTAAAAGACAGTTCAGACAGCATTTAATATAGATTAAAAACTACAAATTATAAATGATATTTGAAACTACAGAATGTCATATTTTTTATATGTTTATATAAAAAGAGAATATCCAAAAGATTCCAATAGTTTGGAGAGAGATTCTTCACAAATTTGGTTTTATGTTCAATTGTCAAAACTGAACTTTGGAGACTGTTTTTGGGACTCGAATTAGCTATGGATCCGAATGGAAAATAAAATTTGAAAATGAAAACCTATAGCAGCGATGAATTCTCAAACTGCTTTCTTTTCTTTTACCTAGTTTAAGGGAACAGTTCCAAGCTTCCAGCTACCATCTTGTTAACTACACTAGTAACCTAACCTATCCTTAGGTATGTCTTCCAGGAAACAACAGACTGTCACCATATTGAACCACATCGGATCCTTTGAGTGCATGGATCAAGGGCGTACGGACAAGGAACCTAAACAAGAATGAGTTAATATTAGTCAAAACCAATTTTGCAGTAGGGGTAAACCTATACCAAGAAATTTTCAAACATTTCAATAAGTCAAATTAAGAAAATGACATGCCATAAGTAGTAAATCTTCTTGGGCTTCAACTCAAACTTGTAATGCCAAAGCACTACACCAAACATGCAAGCAAAAACTAGAAACATGGAACTGGTAATGTTAGAGGCATTCCCTGGAAAATTTATGCCAATACAATACATAATTTGAAAAATTGTAATTAAGTTAAGAGTGCTTAATTTTATTCAATATTTAAAGCTACACCACAGCGAGCCAAACTGACTAAAACACAAGAAGTTTCAGACATATGTTCACTTAATCAGTTAACTAATCTCTTTAACCATTATCTTATAAAAAACATACATAAAAAGTTAAAATCAACAGGACTATTACCTTGCACAGATTATACATGACAAGTCCAAAAATAAATGTGAATTTTCTGGAAGACAGCACATAAACTATATTGGATTAGCAGAGGAGAAGGAATAGAAAACTGTTACATATGAGAAACCTATCATACAAGTGTCAAACATTGAATTGAACTTTGAAATCTGAGAACTCGGAAACACTGAATTTTTTCTAGCAATGCAGATACACTACTTCACATGCTTAATGCAATTAAGTCAGTATGGTGACAAAAACCCTATGCATGCTTAATGAAATTAAGTCCAAGAAAGTATTGCAACTAAAAACGTATATTGTATGTCACTTATATATAAAAATTAGAAGTGCATAATGTACATGAAATTAGATCAATTACAATTTTTAAGCACCCATTCCAGTTTCTTACGGTGACTAGTCAAAAGTCTATGATGAAAATATGGCAGATGTCATTGCAGTCTATAGTAGAAGCATGGTGGATATAGTAAAAAAAAACCTTATACAAACAAAAGTATCCTAGAAAACTGCAGAATATAATTAAAAAAATAATATCGAAAACAAACTATAAAGTACAAACATATAGTAAGAAGCAAAGTTCACCAAAAGTACACAATCCACAACTTACAGAATAAAATCAGAGTAAGCCTCATAGTTCAGAGATTTGGACAAAAGTAGAGAAATAAAGACAACCAAAAAGGAAATGGAGATTAAAGAAAAAGAGATATGCAAAGAATCAGTGAAAGAAAAAGAAACAGATAAACAGGGACCCAAAGAACACAGAAGATACTTGAAAGAACAAAATTATTAATTTGCAAAAGACAGTCTCCTTTGCCGGACATGTTGGAAGCATTCAATTAAATGGGTGCCCAGTGCAAGTTTGGTTTAGTAAAGAAAGATGCAAATACAGAACACGTTAGACACCCTGTTTGGAATGGTCTGAGAATCTTTAAAAGAACAAACAGAGGGTGACTGCTTTGCATGATTTTCATAACCACTATGGCAAAAGTAGCTGTCATATCCCTGTAAAGGTGTTTCACGCAAAATCAACTATGCCATAGTTCCACAGCAACACAATGGTCATCTATTTAACATATATATGTCTAGAAGCAGCCAGCATTCTCTCACAGATTTATCATCATGAACTTGAGCATATGAATACAGAAACTAACAGTCTATAAACTTTAGCATTTAGTCAACAGAGGTGTTCACAGTGAAAAGATTAATCTAACAAAGCAGCCGTAAATAAGAGTAACAAAAAACCGAATTGAAATTCAGCCAAAAATAAATGGTCAACTTGTAAAATTGTGCTGTCAGGTTTAAGGAATAATTATAGTTTCATCAACCATTCAAAATAGTCTAACAATATACACTAGCACATTAAAATGAAATGGACTTCTAACTTTCATCAGTCAAACTTAAACCAAGTTCAAGGTTCCAGATTTGAGGTCTGAGAATCAAATCACAGAATTAAGTTTCAAGTATTCTTTAAAGCACAGTTGTAGGTAGCTCAAACATTTTGTTTGCGGTCAGAAAAAAGTATCTCAAGTTTAGAAAATGAACAATGACCAATTTAACAGAGCTTAACCATAAAAAACAAGATGTAATGTATGATGACATATTTTACATTAATTAAAAGAGACAGTTGTATTTCTTTTTGTCCCTAGACTCCAAAGGGGTTAGGTTTAAATAGATACAAGTAGGGTAAAACATCGGACTAACCATAGCCACTTGAAGGAAAATAAAACAGAACATATTGAGCTAATTATAACCACTGGAGGAAAAATAAAACAATATAAAGCCCGAAATATACTTAATAACTGTGATAGTCTTTCAATCACATTTGTATTATGCAGTTACACTTGGACCGTTAAGTGATTTGGGCCTAGTTGTTATCATTGTCATTTCAAAAGCACCCAAATAAAATTTTCTAATGCAGCCTCAATTCAGTTGTAAACAGAATATTTTGCTCATCATTCTACAAGACTCCAACATCAAAATAATGAAAATTGTGTTTCAAAAACAATGTTTCACATGGCGGTAGGTTATTAAATTTTATAATTTTCAACTGCTAAATCGAAAAAAAAATATATTGATGACATGCAGACAAGGACCCGTGCAAATACAACTTGGAAATAAGTGCATCACCATATCATGGAAAAACAGAACCCAAACAAAGTAAAACTGAAAAATTTGAAATATTTTATACCCCAAGAGTTAAGCATGTATATCTCCATCAATTTGTGACGAGAAAATCAATTCTGGCCAGTGGAGAGTTCTGAAGTAAGTACTCCAATGCTCTGTTTAATCTATCATTAGATATATCTGCATGTGGTGGTTTCTTCACTTGCAATGACTTCAATTGAACAAAACAAGGACGTTGAATGCTCGCTGCAAGAGGTTTTGATAGATCCTACAGAGATAGAGAAAATTGAAATTGAAATTGATATTTTAATCAACATTCTTAATTGCAAGACTGAGTATAGGAAAAAAAATAGCATAAAAACAAAAGAATCTTATGAGCCTTATGAAAAAATAAAGAGGTAAAGAGGAAAAGTATAGTAACTAACTTGTAGTATTATTTCAAGAGCACGCACAGACACTGTCATTATCTTTACATTAGTTAGCCCTTGCAGCCAGCTTATGATGAGTAACTCTGTCTTGTGAAAACATGTATATCCATATGTCTCAATGGTTAATTCCTCAAGGAAAGAAAGATTGCATGAGGAAAGAAATGGATGATTGTTATGACCCAAGACAGAGAGAGAACTAAGGTTTGGAGTAGAAAGCTCAATTTGGAAAAAACCTGCTTCAAAGCTACCATCTACGGTCAAATTGGAAAGGTTAGAATTACATAGACTGAGGAATTTTACATCATTTTGCAACGAACAACCTTCAAGTATCAAACTATTCAACATGTGACATGCAGAAAATGGCTCAGCATAATCACTGCCACTTGCAGTAAAAGTGACAGACTCAAGTTGCAAGCTTCTTAAGGCTGGCATGGTCAGAGATTCTGGAAGTAATATCATGGAAGGGTCATAAGAACTAACAGAAAGCTTAAGAAATGTCAAGGACTGACAGGAAAAGATGTAAGGGCGAAACTCAAAACTGGGTTTGAAGTTTAAATTTATAAAGATTGTTAACTGCTGAACATTGTGCAGCACCGCATATTTCATGAGTCTATTCAGGGGCTGGGGCTGAGCATAACCACGACGAGTGAATTCAAGATTAAGTAGGGAAATGGAATCATCACGTCTAGACAGAACATGAGACACAAATTTGCTGAAATTGGTGACATTATTAAAGAAGAATGTGTTAAATGCAAGAGTAGTGAGATGTTTCCAGAGATCCTTCCATCTTTTAGACAACACACAAGTTTGAACAGCATATTTTGTGTCCATAAATTCCATAATGTGGACCAGAACACAGTCAGGTAATTCACTGAGCCTGTCCTTCTCCTCTTCTCTACCTCTTCTATTCCTCCTCGGTTTCTTCTTTATCTTCATAATCAAGTTCCCTACTTTTCCTTTTCCTTCTTCTTCAGATATCTGATCAAAGAAACATTAGAAAAAAATACTTCTCAATCTCATATATGCTTTAAATTGAAGGAAATTAATAGCCTCTCCAAAATATTTTTCAGTTTTATAGCGCAAACAACCATTTTAATTCCTCAAGGTGTAAAAAACAATACCACATCAATATCTGAAAATAAGAAAATTCAAAATTTTGTCACTCTAGTCTTTAAACTAAATTACTTATTATCACTTTATCACTGAGGGACTGATTGCATACAAGTTATACAGGCATGGTTGGATACAAGATAAAACTGCTTTTCAGACCATATTCTTGATCGATTGAAAACATCGAGCTTTTTCCAATAAAAAATCCTTCTAACAGCAGGCTCTTAAAAAGGATTACCACATAAGTCAAACAATAATTGGAATTTGAACAGAAATGAGAAAGAACTCACTATACTGATTCATATAGACTAAATTGACCACCTCTCACACATTTGAGAACTGAATTAACTATTTACTCTCTCATTTCTAAAGAATTTTAACATCTGATGATAAACCCTGTGGGAAGTGATCATAATTATACCAAAAAAACTAACTTTTGATGCTGTCATTCTTAAATAATTGGTAAGAAAGAAAGGGAGAAGGCCAAAGAAATACCTTGACCTTTGGAAATGGCACAGTTACAAAGTGACGCTTCAAATCCCCCTATGGAATGTTGGTTTAGGGTTTGAATCCATGAGAAGATGAAACGATTTGGTACTAAAGCGCCGCAGAGCTAGCGAAAAACCACTTCATTGTTTACTTATTACACATTCCCCTCTCCGCTCCTTTATAAGTAATAATTTTTGTTATTATTTTGAGTTATTTTTTTTTCTATTAATATAATACTTTATTTAAATTACATCTTTAATCATTTTTTATATAATATAAATTTCATTATTTTAGTTATTAAATTTTTTTTATATTGTCTCAATATAATATATATATATATATATATAATTATATTTCCTTCCAATAGTTTCTGCTTACCCATCAAATAAATAATTAACAATAAGATTAAAATAAAGAAAGAACAAACTTATAAGACCACAACATTATTAAATATAAAAATGAAAACAGAAATAATTGAGATATCTTAACAAAAAAATATATTAAGAGAATCAAAATATTATATACCAGTGTACCATTGTTATTTATTAAATCTATAAAAGTAATCTTTCAAACATTACTCATGCATGAGACAAAATGAAAATAAATGCACTACAGTGAACTGATGAATGTTGTTTATGTTGTTGTCATCAATAAAAAGAATATTCAATAGGAAGTAAGAGAATTGATCATAAATTATTTAAATGAAGGAATACATTAAGATGACAAGAGTTGATTATTTGTACGATGGAATCACTAAAAAAAAGAATAAGAAGTACGTTTGACTGATTTTTCTGATTTTTTTTGCTAGAGATATAGAAAATATTAAATTCTAAATTAAACACAACTATGAAGATATTTTTATAAGTAAAGAAATTTTGGATTAATTTATTATAATGTATTTAATATAGTGTGAAATTTTAGCAGTGTTGTTAGTCTTTATTTTTGTATCGTTAAGTCTATAAACGAAGATAAAGAGTATAAGTATGATTTTAGGATTGTTAAGATAAATGATGTCATTTCTCTACACACAAAAGAAGTTCATCATTGAAGTGTTAGAAAAATATTAAACATGAAAAACTTTAAACAGAAAAGTTCTAAGTCATAATAGATCTTTTTGGAATGCTTATAAATAAAAGTGCATAATCCATATGAGATATTGATAGGTGAATGAGATTAACAAGCATACATATGCTCACAATTTCTTCATTCTTTTAAGTTTTTAAGTGCTTAGAAAAGTCATTCACTAAAGGATCTAGAAAGAGAAAGTGCTTTCTTGTAAATTCTTGAGAGATTAATGTGCTTAACCTGGAGAGATATTGTGCACTTGTCTTTAAACTTAATGGGAGATTGACAAATAATATGGAGAAACTTTGTGTAGCTGTCATACTAAAAATACTTTTAAACATTTGAATGTTTATTGAAACACCTACCTTGTCTTTAGTATTGGAGAGAATTTGATGTAACTCAAGTTAGAGGTAAAATAATATAAAAACAAAATATTTGTTATCTTTTTTTTTTTTACTCTTGTCTTTCTCTCTTGGTCACCATTAAAACCTTTTAGAAAATGTTTGTAAACTTATTTATAAAGTTACTAGATGACCTTCTATAAACTTCTAATAGACTTAATTATGAAAATCTTCTAACATGTTTTTAAAACTCTAATCAAACTCTCATTTTATAACTAATTTTCTTCTTAAGGGTGAGACAAATATATTACATAAAAATCATTTATCTTTGTAATGTCTTTGTTCATAAGTAATGAAAAAAATAATAATTGCGTATGTTCTTTTGATTACTCTTATTTATCTTTTATTGTGCACCATAGGAAAATAGTTGTTTAGCGTTGGCTAAAAATTGACACTAATTAATCAATATTGTTTGATTTGCATTGTATCTATGTGTCGAATTTTGAAGACTCACTCTAAGTAGAGTCAATTAATTTGTAACAAATTTTTAAATTAAAGTAATTTAACGTCAGTTTGGTCGACATTAATATTTTCTATTTTAAAATTTATTTACTTTAGCATCAGCTTGACTTAGACTAATGTTTTTTTATTTAATTTAGTGTTGGCCTAATATTTTTTATTTTAAAATTTATTTAATTTAGCATAGACTAAGTCGACATTAAATAAAAATTGTTTTTAATATCAATTTAAATTACGTCAGTTTGGTCAATGATAATTTCAAAATAAGTTTCTCGTAAAACGCCTCATCTTTAACAAAATAAAATATAAAAAAATAGAAAAAAAATATAATAGATGAAGGAGATGAATGTGAATGAAAGAATTTGGATAAGAGTGTGGATGAACAAATATTGTGAGCAAAGAAGATAATTGTGGATGAAAAAGATAAACACGTTGATAAAAATATGAGTATGAAGAAATTTGAGTGTAAATGAAGGAGCTGAGTACAAGAAAATTATATAGAATGTGAGAGAGGAAAGTTGTTGGTGAGAAGTGCAAAATGCCTTCAAAGTGAGGTCGTTCTTTAATGAAAAAACAATCATTGCCCTGGTGTTCCATTGACATAACGTATGACACGTAATGTTGCATCCCAATGAGGTTTGTGGGGTTCCTTCATATATTGGCTCAAGGTTTGAATAAAATAAACAATGTTGGTCCTTGTCACAGTAAGATATATTAATTTACCAACGAGGAATTTGTACTTAGTAAGCTCCTTGAGTAATTCGCCATCATCAGTTGACAACTTTAAACTCTGTTCCATTGGAAAACTATTTGGTTGTGCACTTGTAAGTCTCACATCTTGATATTTCCTTTGAGTCATGTATATGCCCTCTTTTGATCTTGAAAATTCAATGCCGAGAAAGTACCTCAAATCTCTGAGGTCTTTGATTTGAGCAAACATGTTTTAAGATGATTCATTTCCCATAGATCATTTCTAGTTAATAGAATATCATATACGTAAATATGTTATGCAGTGAACGAAGAACCTCATTGCTTGGTGAATAAGGATTAATCAACCTTGGATTGTTGGTATTCAGCCTTTTGAATGACATGTGGATAGGATGAAGGTAGTTCGAGTGCTAAGTTAGGTAAGACGGAAGGTGGAGATGCCATTTGAGTTTTTTGTCAGAATGGGAAGACGGTTTCTTGAAAAATAATATCACGAATGATGATAAAGTTGTGGGACTCTAAGTTGAAAAGTTTATACCCCTTGTGATTACTTGGATAGCCAACAAAGACACATCGACAAGCTTGGGAGTCAAACTTATGTTTGGGATGGACAACGATGGCGTAATTGAGGCAAACGAAGACTCTAAGGTGTGAAAGTGAGGGAGGTCTTTCAAAAAGGGATTTATTTTTTAGAAGTGGTGATGGAAGGCAGTTGATGATGTGGACTGTCGTTAACACACATTCCCCCCCAAACTTCAAGTGGCATATGTGATTGAAATAGAAGAGCACGTGCAGTGTTTAGGATATGTCGGTGCTTCGTTCGACCGCCCCATTTTGTTGGGGTATATATACGCAAGTATGTTGAAGTTCTATACCATTTTTATGAAAGAAATCTTACATATAAAGGAATTCTATCCCATTGTCAACTTGAACGAATTTGATCGTTGCATGGAATTGATTTTGAGAAAATGTTATAAACGACTCCATAAGACATTATGTTTGTGATTTTTGAGTCATGAGAAAAATCCAAGTGCATCTAGTAAAGTCGTCTACAATAGTGAGAAAAAACGATGTCTTGTTTGTGTGGGTACTTTGTGTGGACTCCAAATGTCGCAATGCAACAACTTGAAAGAAGAATGAGTTTTTATTCCACTTATGGGAAAAGGCAACCTTGTTTACTTTGCCTGGGGACAAACATTACAATTATTGTGATCAGAAATAACAACTGAAGGTAATAAAGAGGAAGCGAGTTTGAGACGCGAAGAGGAAGGGTGACCCAATTGCATATGCCATAGGTCGATGTTGTTGGAGACTTGGAATGATCTAGGAATATTCTTGACTGGAGACATGTAATAAAAACCGTCATGTTGTTCACTCGAGCCAATCATCCTCCCCGTAGTCAAGTTATGTATTATGCAACCATTCAGAAGCAGGATAACACAACAATTTAAAGTGTTAGTTAATTGGATGGTTGACATAAGGTTTAAATTGAATGATGGTACACAAAGAATATTTTGTAATGTGATATCCTTGTTAAAGTTAACATTGTTTGTAGCAGTGATGAGTGTAGTTGAACCCGTGGGCAAGTTAACTAGATGAATGGTTGGAAGTGTGGTGTGTGTGATAAAATTTGGTTCCAAAGAGAAGTGATTCGTCTTTTCGCTATCCAAGATCCATGACTTTGTGGAAATAAAATTAATGAAAGCATTAGTTGATAACATACCTGTTGCGTTTGTGAATATGTCACTATTACCAAAATTCCGATTCATCATGGAGATCACCTTTGCCAGTTGTTGAATTTGTTCATTGGAGAACCCAAGTACAATGTTATTATTGGGTTGGTCACCTTCATTGTTATTTTGGAAGGAATCTTCCATATTTGCGGAAGAGTTTCTGCCAATACTTTTGTCATTGTGTTGCTACTGTGAAATGCAATTATTGTTATTCCATGTCCCATTTTTTATACGACACCTATCTTTGGTGGGACCTCTCTTGTCACAAAATGTGTAATGAAATTTGAGAGTTCTACATTCCTCTATAATGTTCCCAAGTTTGTTACAATGATCACAATTCTTTCCTTTCGATGACTTCCATCCAGTCAATCGATTGTTTATTGCAGTAGTAATAGAAAAGCTTTCTCCAGATTCTGAGACCATGTGTTGTTGCGTCTCCTCTTGAATTATCAAAGAATGCGCTTGTCTGACGTTAGGCAATGGGTTCATGATGAGTATGTTGGATTGAATTACATTGTAGGAATCATTTAGTCCCATTAAAAATTGCATCAATTTGTCAATTTCTCGTTCCTCTTTGTGTCCTTTGTCATTGCTGCAAGGTGTGCGATGCATTTCAAGGTCATCCCACAAATCTTTGATCTTGATGTAGTATGACGCGGCCGACATGGTTCACTATGTGATGGTCGTGATTGATTTTTGAATTTGATAGATGGTGACTGCATTCTTTTGCAAAAATTGATCGTAAAGATCCTCCCAAACTTGCCTGGCTGTCTTTGCATGAACCATTCCCACAACAATGTCTTGTTCCACTAAATAGGTAAGTAATGAGAGAATCATGGAATTGCACTGATTCCATAGATCAAATTCAAGGGGCTTCTTGACTTGTGAATGCATTTCTAGAGTGTTGTTAACAAAGCCAAGCTCCTTCTTTGTGATGAGGGCATGTGTCACTGATTTCTTCCAAGATTGATAATTCGATCCATTCAATTTTTTGGAACGAGCATGTGCCCAAGTTGATCTTAATTATGGACATAATACGGATGTGATGAATCTGTGAGAGATGGTTTTTCAGACATTTTTGTGCCTTTGGACATGGTTGGACTGTTTATGACAGAAAGAGAAATATTTCTTCAGAGCACTAGGATCGGTGCTCTAATACCATATAAAAGATGTAAAATTGGAGATTGATGATCAAAGATATGATTCTTTTGTATTTTTCTTGATACATACATGGCCATATATAAGTTTATCAAGGAGGGAGAGAATATTTCCGTAACTCAAGACACTAAATTAGTGATACCCACATTACGAGAATTGATTTGCGTTTACACAACTCATCGTAATCTGTACATTAATGGTAAATATATATTTCTTAATACTCTTCGACATCGTTATCATCGGGGTGTGACGATTCGTGTCAGAACTGTGGGGCAGAATCAGAAAAGGAGCCATCGAAGCATTTCACAATGGCCTTCACTTTCTTCATCGTGTTTTCTACTTTCATGGTGGCGGTGTGGTGATGGCACTTCGAGGATCGGTCAGCGTCCTTTAGAGTAGAGGAGTGGAGTTCATTGCATAGTAAATCATGGTCGTCGCTGAAAGCCAGATTGTTAGGTAAAGTTCGGGGTTAGGCCTTTGTTTGATTCTCTCAGATAAATAAAACTTGTTTCCATTGCGTGAAAAGGATGAGAGGAGAGCACAACTCATGACTCCCATTTTCTTTTCCATATTTTCGTTTTCCAAAAACTAACTTTAGAATAATAATAGAACGTGCTCTTCTGCCTTTATTTAAATCAATTTCAAAACTATTCCTTGGAAACTGCCATTTGAAAACTGTTGGTGACAAATGTAAATATGCGTTGTGGTAATGACAAAATAACCAAATATTTTCTTTGATAAAATAGTAAAATAGATATATTAAATGGATAAAATAGAAAAAAATTTATTTGTAACCGTTTTGGAAAGAATCCCCTTTATATATAGGTATATTATTAAAATTTTGTTGGAGGAGGAAGTTAAACTCAGGTTTTATAACACATAGAATCTTTAACCACTATATAAGTTATTATTCTTATAATGATTATTAATATTATTATAAATATTATTATTATTAACAATAATACTCATAATAATATTACTACTATTATTAATAACAATAATAATATTAATATTAATAATATTATTAATGTTGTCAATAATAACATTTATAAAATTAAAAATTATATTTATATAACTAATAATAATAAACAATAATAATATAAATAATATTAATATTAATAATAATAACAATAATATTAGTAATAATATTAATAATAATATTAAAAATATTAAAATTAATAAAAATAATAATATTAGTATTAATAATGTTATTAATAATCAAATTAATAATAATTAATAATATTAATACTAATGTAATTACTTATGAATTTATCCATATGTAATTTCATATGAATTTTAATTCGTTCATCGACAAATTGTAATTTTTATGTAATTATTTATGGATAAATTCATAAGTAATATCTGTAGGTAACAATTGTTTGTCTCAGCCCACCAAAGTTACGTACAAATTTTATCTACGAATTTTTTTTGTCAACTATTTCATTATTATATACGGAAAAATCCATAGGTAACTCAATATTACCTATGGATAATAATTTGTATGTAATATTTGTAGGTAAGTCTCAATTTACATACATATCCAAATTCGTAGGTTATTATTAGTAGGTAATAACAAATTTTCTTATAGTATGTGCTTTGTCATTTTTACTTCCCTCTTCTTCGTTTATGTGCTTGTCATCCTTACAATATGTTTTATTTTATTTTTTATTATATTATTAAGTATTTTCAATGGTTTGTGTTTTTTGTTTGAATTCCTTAATTGTAGTTTTTGTCTAATTTGATTAGAGTATTGAATAGTTTTTTTTTTCTCTTCGTGAGACAATATTCAAAGCATTATGAAGCCATTGTTTGTATATGTGAATAGGGACAATGGTTTTCTCATAATCCATTTTGATATCCAATCATTCTCCTATTTTCCTTTTATTTGGTCCTTGCCTTCTAGGTTCTTATTGCATTGCGCTTCTAGGTTCCTGTTGCACGACACTTCTAAGGTTAGTCATTTCTTTTCTCATCAATTGTAATGTATAAGTGTGATGGCTTCATTAGGTTGTTGAATGTCTTGTTGTCTAGGATGAAGGTTTTAAAACATATAAACTGCAGAAGTTATATGTCAGCAATTTTGTGTTTAGTTATAAATTTGGCTTCAATGCATGAGAAGTCTAAATTTCGTGTTTATTTATATAATTTTGGATTGGGATTTTTTAATGTTTGCGTGAATTTGAAATTGTTGATTGATTGTATCCTAATTCAGAAGTTGTTTGAAAAGTAGTTGTGGTGTAAATTTAAATTTAGACTCATTCTAATGTTGCATACAATAAAAAGAACAAACGGGTTGGGTCTAGTTGGAGGGATTCGTTTCTCCATGATGTGAGAAATAGGGTTTAAACTCTTTTTTTTTTTTTGCATAAGCTATTGATCTCTCTCATCACGTAACAAACATAAAGTTTGAATCCCTATTAAAAGAGTGTTCACATTTAGTGTCTGACATTATTTCAAACAATTTTGCCTTTGTAGAAAAATATTTGTGGGAAAGCAAATAAAGTAATTGAGAACCTACTGATTTATCGTAGTTCAAATAATTATGAAATATTGAAAGTGCCTAACTATTGGCTTTGGATATAGAAGCATCTTGAATTGGTTATGCATGAACTTCAAAGGTTGGTAGTGGTTCCAATTAGGAGTACTTTATGCTTTTGTGCACAAGGCTTTATGAGGTTTGAGTGTAATTTTAACCGTCAGAAAATAAGTGTGAACATAAGAATAAAACATTTTATTATTCTACTATGACGAATCTCTTAAGATCGGTATAGAAAGTGAACTTTTTATGGCGGTTGCATAACCATCACAAAAAATACAAACTTTCTATGTCACTTGTACATATGGGAATTCTAAAACTAGCATAAAAAATTGTTTTTACCGTCATAAAAAGATCATGCATTAGTGCTAAGACATTTGAGACAAGGGATATCTAATGAATTTTTGAATTGTGATATCAAAGTCTTCAAGCAACGAAATTTTAATCAAAGGTTAGAGAGATTTTGATTGATTATCTTAATCGGAAGAAAGATTGTGATAAGGATGTTACACTATTTCATTTATGTTGTTTAGTGTTTGACAAATCAATAATAAAATATTTGAAGGAAGGGGAAGTTGAATTCGTGATTACTATAACTATAACTATAACTACAAGGGTAAACAAATTTTTCAAATGTTCCTTGGTCAAAATCAAAGGTCATGAAGGACCATTTCACCATTTATAAAATAATACTATTAAACAATTTAACCGAAAAAAGAATAAGGTTGAACTTTGAATGATGGCATGAAATTATTAGGGGAACCTTTGGTAAAGAATGTGTCTAAGAATTAGTGGAGGTGATATTAGAGGTTAAAGAATATTGAAATGGGAACCAACAAAGTTCTCTAAATTTGAAATTGAAGAGATTACCTTTTGAGGCCAATTTGGTTGAGTCACTACAAGAAAATCATGAAATAGAAACCAATTTTTAAAAGCAAAAAATAATTAGTTGTTATAGTGACTAAATTAGAGACTATTTTAGATACTAAAAAAAATTGATTTCTAAATTAGTTTCTATTATTGTTAAATAGTTTCTAAATTGGTATATAATTAGCTACCAAGGTTTTAACTACCAATTATTTAGATTCTACATTTGGTAGCAAAAACCTTGGTTGCTAATTAGATGTCAATTTAGAAACCATTTAACAATAATAGAAACTAATTTAGAAACTATTTTTTTTAGTCTCTAAAATAGTCTCTAATTTAGTCACTATAGCAACTAATTAATTTTGGTTTCTAAAACTTGGTTTCTATTTCATGATTTTCTTGTAGTGAGTCTTTGATTACTAAAAAAGGAGGGTAGTCTATTGATTATTACTAGATGTATTTCAGTTCAGAAATTGGTGTTGTGCCAATGCTCCCATAGAACAATATTGAGATTTTCAAACAATTGCAAATAATGAAGGCCAACTTGTATTAGCAAGTTGTTAAGTTAGGACTTTCGATAAAACTTTATAATTTTATTGTTTGAATATCAATATTATTTTGCTTAACTATGATTAAATGTTAAGTCTTGATAGAAATCTTGTGGAGTATCAATAACAAATCAAGGAAGATAAGAAGTCACAATAAAGCAAATGCTACAAAAAGATTTTCACGAGATAATTAGGAAGATCAAAAAAGAAATTGAGGAAATTGTTGAAAGTTAAATTTATCATAATAATCAAGTAAATGGATTTCTAACATAGTTCTAAGTAGGTAAAATGGTTTATAACATAATTTTAGTTAATAAAAAATATTAAAACAAAAAAGCATTTGACTTTTGTCCTTTGCATAGTTAAACTCTAGTCTCTGAATGAAGAATTTTGAACAGTCTATAACAATATGTTATTGAAGAATTTTGAATGTTTTGTAACAAAATATGTTATTTGAAGAATTTTGAATGTTTTATAATAAAATATGTTATTTGGAGAAAAAAATGAACACTATAAGGAAATCTTAATTTAGCTGCAAACAAATATTGAAGGCCATAAGTGGACACTAAATAGTGTCCATTAAACCTTCATTATTAAAATAAATTAAATAAGGTGTGAGGAAAGCATGAGTTATTCTCACGTAAACTTAAAAAAAAA
>Ga0123342_1001577_pt1 | contig 38328 bp, 15 predicted proteins | sample Turbeawhitnodule_FD_89960 | JGI IMG/M metagenome (GOLD analysis project Ga0123342, IMG submission 89960) | Root nodule microbial communities of legume samples collected from Mexico - Turtle bean Mexico white nodule | ecosystem: Host-associated > Plants > Roots > Nodule | place: Mexico: Nepantla...
ACTGCTCTCTGCTTCCGCTTCCACTCCCAACCAAAATGGAACACCAGACTAGAATATCCCTCTTTCCTGGAGAGGGCATTTTGGGGTTTCCATCACTATAACCAAAATGAGTCCGGCCCATCATTAAATGGGCTGGGCTGTGCTGGGCTATTTCCACCACCTGGGCTACACTGCTTCTTCCTGCACCTCCATACCTTCTTGTGCCACCCTCATAAATTTTTCGTATTCCAAAAATACCTTTTTCAATATTCTGGATTACATAATCTAGAAGTCTTTTTCTAGATTCAGAATTAGCTTCCAGATTATGTAATCCAGAAGTCTTTTGTGATTAGCTTCCAGATTACATAATTCGGAAGTCTTTTCTATACATAAGATTAACTTCTGAATTATATAATCCGAAAGTCTTTTATAAATATAAAATTGACTTCCGGATTATGTAATCCATAATCTATCTAGATTACATAATCCATAGACTTATTATTTCAAATACAAGGTGTTAAAAAAAAAAAAAAATAGTATTTTCATTTAGTATGTGAGTGACACAATAAGATATTGAGGTGTAGAGTCCCTGCGCTATCATCATACTTTTTTCTCTCTCTGTATAAACAACTTTTACTGCTTGCGGGCTTCAGAATTAGAAAGATAATAGACGGGAGCTTAATGAAAAAATATGATTGGGTTAATGACGGAAGAGATTCAGCTGTTCAACATAAAGAATTTAAGTGAGGTATATGCTATGAATTTTTGGATATTTCTTCTTATATCCCATTAAGTTGATAATGTGAGGTTTTAAAATAGTGGCAGGCTAAAGAAATTAATGGGTTGATTGCATATAGGTGTGAGAGACCTGAAACTTTTTTATCCTCTCATCTTAAAAATGCTTTGCTTCTGGTTCTTTCTATGTTTTAAAATCCTTTCAATCATTGTTAGAACATTTTTCAGTGTTTGGATGACACTGACTAGTCATATTTAGATCATATAATCTAGAACATTATTAAGATTCAAGTATAAGTTTTATTACCTTCGATGGTTAGGTAAAAAAAAAAATTAACTCCTCAAAATGTAAAAATGACACTACCTTCATAACAAAGTTTCCACCAACAATCAAACTACATCTATAGAATTTTAAAGTAAATTAGAGATTGATCCTAAAGTAAAACACTGTAAAATAGATCACATAAGCAAACAACAAAATTCCAAACTGACTCAAAATAAAAGAACATAAAATATCTTACGTTAAATAAAAATCTATATGAGACAACTTTATTATACTCATTGCAACAATCTAATCCTCAATGATAAAAGATGAAAAAAATAAAATAAATGATGATTATATTAAAGGACATATAATTTTTGTATTTATATAAATTTTTCATTATAATACTAAAATATTTCGGTTTTATTTTAATTATATCATTTCTATTTTAAAATTATTTTCTAAGTCTTTATAATAAATGAATTTTTTATATAAAAATAAAGATAATAAAAAAATCACATTTTAGAATTAGTAATTACAATATAATAAATTTAAATAATATAAAAACTAGTTGTTGTTTTTCATTTTTAAAGAATTGAAAACTAATACAAATAATTTTATTCATGACGTATTAATAGATTTTTCCATTATTAATAGTTTAACAATAAAATGGTAAATATATAAAATAAAATTATGAAGAATAAGATTTTATCTATTAGTAATTATTGTATTCTAAAAAATAAAAATTATTTTTCATAATATATTAAAAGCCAAATAAATTATATGTTGTTGTTTTAATTATAAAATATATTACGTAATTGAATTATGCGCTTAAAAGTAATAGAATATTTTCAATTAATATCTTATATATTTTTTGTACTAAATAAAGTATAGGGGAAAAAATAAGGACTTAAAAAAGAGTAACAAATTGTGAAGAATTTAAAATAAATAAAAAAATTGTAGGAATGGATAATATTTTGAGGAACTTAAAATATAGTTTGAAGACAATCATTTTATAGTAGATTTAAATTGTATCACAAATATCGGGGCGCACATTCACAAACATAGATCCATAAGAAGAAGCGCACATCTACCATTAACACTTCCTACCAAGTAACCAATGGGTGCCGAGCCCTTTTCCCAATCCCAAACCCAAGACCATAACTACCGCCACGCCCCCTTCGTTCTCGGTCTCCAGCCCTCCGCCCTCGTCGACAATGTCGCCACCGTCGATTGGTCCCTTCTCCGTCAAATTCCCGGCGAGCGCGGTGGTTCCGTTCCCGTTCGTTCTCTTTCTAATCCAACTCAATTCTCTTCATCACTACGCTTAACTAACTGAAATAATTCCCTATCCGTGTTTATTGTAGGTTGGAATTGAAGAACTCGACAGCATACTGCGTGAGGTTAAAGCCAACACCCGCGATGCTCATTCTCCCATTAAAACTCTCGCCGGTGGCAGCGTTGCCAACACAATTCGCGGACTCAGTAGCGGTTTTGGAATTTCAAGCGGAATTATTGGAGCCTACGGGGATGACGAACAAGGGCAGCTTTTTGTTAATAACATGACCTTCAATGGCGTCGACCTCTCACGACTCCGCAAGAAGAAAGGACACACGGCACAGGTTACCTATTTTCTCACCTCATACGTACCAACTTCCCTTAGAGTATGGGTACCCTTAACATGCACTTACCCAAATTTATTGAAAGGAAAAACTTAAGGAAAGAAAACTTTTATTACACGGATTAACAATATGATATTTTAATTTTGATGGAAAAGTCATACAAGTGTTCAAACAACACTTGAAAATATCTAAGTTTTGTATCTGTAATTATGCATAATTCTCCACTTTTTTAAAGAATATGTTTCAAAAGAATGTATTCAAACAATGAATGAAACTTGTGTAGTACTAGTATTAGTATAGGAATAGGAGTAAAAAAGAAAGGGTATCAGAAGAATTTAAGGTAGCTTCAAAAGTGCTGCTGTAATTTATTCTACCATAAAGCATAACAATGGTTTTTGTATACTAGTGTGTTTGCTTGGTTGATGACTTGGGCAACCGTACAATGCGACCTTGTCTCTCAAATGCTGTCAAAGTTCAGGTGATTCACACACCCTATCTGGATTCTTGGAGGGTAGGTCAGGGTGTCTTTTGTGAAGTTTTTTTGACTGATATATGCTCTCTTTTCCCTTTCTGCAAGGCTCAAGAATTGATGAAAGAGGATTTCAAGGGATCCAAGGTTGATTTCTTTGGACTTTTTTTTGGGGACCCTATTCTATATATTTTTATATTAGATTTTAGGGGCCGAATCGCTGTTTCATGTTTATTCATATTTCTTCTAACATGCCTAAAGCTTGCTCTTCTGTCCATTGTACTACATCTATCACTAATAATGTATCACCTAAAGGTTCTCTGTTGATTTGGTTGTTGATATATTTACGTTTCAGTGGCTGGTTTTGAGATATGCAATACTCAACTTGGAAGTTATTCAAGCAGCAACTCATTTAGCCAAACAGGAAGGCCTTCTTATTTCCTTGGATTTGGCCAGTTTTGAGGTATTTAAAAGATTTTCTTGCTTGAGCTTGGGAAGTTTGTGATTAGAGTTTTCATTTCCAACATATCAACTCAAAAAGTTTTGTTTTGATAAAACTGATTTTTTATAAAGGGCTGCTAAGTCTTAATTCGTAGTCGGTTTGTCCACAGAAATAATTACTAAACATATTTGATTTCTTTTTGTTTTTGGCTATACGTATAAGACTATGTATTCTTTTATGCATAATCTCAAATATTAATGTATGAAAGTGCACATGATGACGACCATTACAAATAGGAATACGAAAGTTTAATTTTTAAAAGCCTTCTGCATAGTTTATTAGATTATTATAGTTCTCACTCATGACCTCTTTATTTTGACAAGATGGTCAGGAACTTTAAACTACCGCTTCTAAAGCTACTAGAATCTGGGAACATAGACCTTTGCTTTGCCAATGAGGATGAAGCAGCTGAACTTTTAAGGTGACTGTCATTTGCATTTCATTTCACCCAGCATTATTGAAAATAGAATTTATCTTCAGTTTCTTAGTTATTGAAGAACTTTTTTTCGTTAATTATGTATCATGTAATTTTGTCTTGTAAATAAGTGATATCAATTTACTTTACCATGGATTATAGGGGTGATCAGAATGCTGATTCTATAGCTGCTGTAGAATTTCTTTCCAAATACTGCCAATGGGCTGTGGTGACATTGGGCTCTAATGGGTGCATTGCTAAACATGGAAAGGAGGTATGTTAATTTTCTTTTTTCCTATCATTCTCTGTGATATTTTCTGCTAGGCTCCTTTCCCAACATGAACCTTTTGTTATTTGCCTCAAGACACCATAATTAGCTAGACATTTGCGGAGTTCATTACTTTGTACGAATTTGCTGCGTAGCAGTTGCCTCCCTTCACAGAAATAAGTTTTTCAGATAAGTGAAGTTTTGCTGTTAGTCTTAAATGGTTTTTACCCATAATTGTCTAGTATGCTCAAAATTTGCATTCTACCCAACCAGCGTGAATATATATTGAACGTTTTATATGTAAAGAGGATGGGAGGTATAGAGGTTTACAAACAGTAGGAGCATTAAGCACATTCTGGTCCAAAATCATTAGGGATAAGTTCAGTAGCTTTTGATTTCTTGTTGTTTTGGTCTTTGTGTCTGCTAGGGTTCTAGAATAGGTGTTGAAAAATTAAAGAGAAAGTAGCTACATAAAATAAGCTTTTTACATGTCAGATGATACGAGTACCGGCCATTGGGGAAACGAAGGCAACCGATGCTACAGGAGCAGGGGACCTTTTTGCAAGTGGATTTTTGTATGGAGTGATCAAGGGTCTCTCACTAGAAGAATGCTGCAAAGTAGGCGCATGCAGTGGTGGATCTGTTATCCGGTCTCTTGGTGGTGAAGTGAAATTGGAGAATTGGCAATGGATGTACAAGCAAATGCAGATCAAGGGTCTTCCCACGCCTACAGATGTATGCAAATGAATATAGTGGCTAATTTTGCCCCCCTTTTTATTCATGCTTCCTTCTTGGTTATAATTTACCCATTTTTCCTTCTTGTTATTATTCATTTACTTACAATTCATATGACAGCCTCACAAGTTATGGAAGCTATATATTTTTCAGGAAAAGTCAAACTGGTTTGAGTCTTCAATGTACTTGAGCTTGGGGGGCAATTATGAAATTGTCTCTCCTACTTTAATATTAACACCTAAGACATGGTTAATTTACTTTCTGAGTCCATACTACAAATTTCAATTGTCGATTGAGATCGTCTCCAACTTCATTCTATGTTTCTCAACCGTTCTTATAGTTCATTTAAGGTTTACTTTGTGGTTTTCATCCAAATCTTCGTGTATATATGCAAAGACCCAAATTTTTGTTTCATTTTTCCGTGAATATTTAATTTCTTGTTTTGTGTCTTCTACTTGTTTCTTCGTGTTCAGGAAATCAATGCTTTCTATGTGTAGAAACAAACAAGCCGTCAATGGAATTTAAAATCCCCTGATTATTTTATTGAATTTAATTTAAGCTGAAAAATAAATAAAATTAGAACAATTGACATAGTTCATTTTAATAAAAAATTTATGAAATAAAAGTATAAAATTGTAATTAGGTGTATTTTACCATAGATATTTTGAAGATAAAAATCTAATTTATAATTGAGGCTAGTTTTGTCTCAAATCAAATATTTAATTTAATTATTCAAAAGCAATAACGGATGATTAAAAAAATTAATAAAATTTACATAATAATACTCTATAAATGTGTATTCATTTTATCAGATAAAATTTTAGCATTTATTGTACAAAACGAGTATTTATATAATTAATTTTTTTGATAAAATACCAATGTTGGTTCGGTCAACCAAATAGACAATGAATAATTCAAAACAATACCATAGTTAAAAAAATTATAATAAAATATTTGAAAATAATATAAAATCACTTTTATCTTCTCTAACTAGTAGAAATTTCATTTCATAAATAAAGACAATGAGATAAAAAGTAAAAAAAAAAATAGTTTATATGAATAAAGATAAAAGAAAAAATAAAACGAATGAGAAAGATTTTTTATTAAAAGCAAAAAGCAGTCTATAAAATGGAAAGGATTAAAAGAGAAAATATTAAAATATTTAGTTAAAAAATGAGTAAAAGAATCTCAATATGGGTGTAAAAAAAGAATTTAAATATGCAAATTATATATTTTAATTTGTAATATAGAATTGATTTTCAATGTTAAATTAGTAATCGATAACTAAAATTGTACTTTATCCAAAACCTGGTGCACTTTTTTTACTTCAAAGGAATTAAATCTCAGATAAAGAACGAGACTTTGTGATATAGCATAAGAGAAAAAGGAAACTCACTACTACTGCTACCCTTTTATATGATTTACCTGTTTTTAAAGTGCAAATAGATAATACCGACGCAACTCAAAATTCCAAAGCTAATGATAGACCGAACATACTGCTGAAAGCCAAATGGCTAATATTTCTACTTGCCAAGTACATGAAGCATTACGGCATTCTGTGCATGCATTCGGTTCTCAGCTTGCTGGAAGACTATTGAATTTGGAGCTTCAATAACTTCGTCGGTCACCTCCACCCCTCTTTCCGCTGGTAGGCAATGCATGAAAAATGCCTTTGAACCAGCCATTTCCATCAGATCTTTGTTTATCTGCAAAACGCAATTGCCATCTCATGTCAACAGTAACAAAACAAAAGTAAAGCCGTAAATAATATAGCACATATTATATATCAAACTTTTAAAATTGAACCGGTGATGGGAGTAATTCAAGATTCAACGCTTTAACATTAGAATAATTTTTAATGTAAAATATTAAACATTAAAAATAAATAAAAATTAGAAACAAAATAAATATAATTAATAAAACTGTTGATCACCGTAATATTGACTTTTTCCTACAAACCAAAGTGAACCAGTTATGCCCGGGTTTACCCAATTGTGAACAGGTTTAACCAGAGTTTTACACAGGTTCTTTACAAGACCGGTTTTCAAAATTATAATGAGCTGGTTTGGTCCAGTTTCCAGTTTGACCAAGCTGGTATAAGTCCAATTCTGACAGCATTCCAACATAACATAATCGCTGTAAATAATAAAATATTTCTTTTTAACTGAATTTCTGCCCTATCCATTTGATTTGGTGGCTGAAAGAAAATAATGTAGGAAATATCATGTAAAGTACCTGAAATTCTTTAAACACTTGGCGCCTGTGTTCAGCTTCTTCCTTTTGCCCCATGCTGGCCCAGACATCTGAATACACAACATCAGCTCCTTTAACAGCTTCTTTGGGGTCATTAGTTATCTCAATCTTGCTGATTCCAGCTTTCCTTGCCTTCTCAACTGTTTTTGCATCAGGTTCAAACCCTTTCGGACAAGCACAAACAAAGTGAAATGGAATCACAGATGCCATCAACAACCATGAATGAACAATATTATTTCCATCTCCAACGTAGACAACCTGACATGTGTATTGCAGAATATGGTCAGAGAACTATTGCCTAGCCAATGCCACCAAGAATTAGGAAGAAGCAAATTCTCAAGAACAAGTAACATAACCTGACCTTGGTACCTTCAAACCGACCAATGTGCTCAATCATAGTAAGGGCATCAGCCATTATCTGGCAGGGATGGTTGTAGTCCGTCAACCCATTGACGACTGGCACAGTTGCATATTTTGCTAGATCAAGTATGTCCTACAATTGTTTACACAAAAACAGAAAGGGTAAAGCAAAACTGCCCAGTTTATTTCACAGAATGATTGATCACAATCTTCGCAGCAGATAAATATTCTTCCCAACCCAACAACATCACAAAGCCCACAATTGCAAAGCAGCTTCTTTCGTTGTGAACTATGCTTGATAAAAGTGTAAGAGACATGAAAATTAGTGAAAAAAATACTCCTGTTAGATACTGTTAATTCATCTCAAGATCTTCTGTTAGCATTCCATGTAACAACACTAGACATTACCAATGGCACAGGACACAAATAGTAGAGGCAGATATCATTCTTCAGTAAGCATCTTACAAGTATCATAGCTTCCATAACTTATTTGCTCGTTCGAATTATTGAACTGGTGGCAACAATTATTAGGAATTCTTGTGTACCACAAGCAATGGCAATGATCCTGACAGGGATTTATAATCATGCTTTTTCTTTGCAATTTTATGCATTACAACAAATCCCAGTGGAGTTCAAGGATTAATAATATCATAAATCCACCGGATGAATTACTCTATCCCAAAAGTCAGCATAGACTGCTCTATTAATGCAACTAACAGCATCTGAGTACAAGGTATAGCTTCTCCTTTTTCTTTCCCACCTGTTTATGAATTGGAATTAACATAATTCATCCAAATTAAGTTTATTGACTTCGTCAATGTTGGTTTTGAAATCAGATGAACATTGCGAACACCCACGCCCTAAGAAAGACGGATCACCTTCATTCTACCACTTCATGCAGGTCCAGTTGAATATTTACTTTGTGAATTCAGAAAATAGGAAAAACTAGCCACAAACAGAATGAAACATAAGTAACTCGGTTACAAGTCACGAGCATACCTGATGAGCAAAAACACGAGCCATAATGATGTCATTATAGCGACACAGAACACGAGCAACGTCACGAGTCTCCTCTCGCTTGCCCATTTGGATATCATTAGGTCCTAAGTATATGGCATGCCCACCTAACAATGAAAAGCCAGTCTCAAACGAAACCCTTGTTCTCATGGAAGGCTTTGTAAATATCATCGACATGGTCTTCCCCTCAAAAGGTCGAAAGGACCTGTCCCCTGACTTCAGCAACGCCTTCACCTCAATGGCCCGATCCAACATCTTCAAAATAGTGTCCTTATCAAAATCATCTATGTGAAGAAAATCTTTCAGCGCAACTTTCTCTGCAAAACAGAAGAATCGAAGTGAGAAGTCAGTAACCTGCTAGCCACTTCTCAAAACCACAAACAGAAGTTGAAAATCAGTGTCCACCATCAACATGTCCTTATAAATGTCATGCAACACATCAACATTTCTTAAACCCTAATTCGATGCAAATTGAATGTGAAATGAGAATTAGATGATGTGGAGGTTGAAAAGTGCAGATTGAGTGAGAATGTGAAAGCGGTGGGAATCGGAAATGGAAAATGAAGGGTAGAATGGACTTACGAGTGACGGCGGGAGAGGCGACGCACGATATTCGGCGGCGGAATGAAACGGAGGCGGCGGGAAAAGGAGCGCGATGACGGAGATTGTGACCGGAGAGGTAGGGTTTGTCTGATGCGACAGTACGGTAACACTGACAAGGGATCACAGCCATTTTCTGCTACTTCCTAGGCTTACCAAACACACTGCTAATTCTCTTTACTTTCACTCCAGTTTCTTTTCTACCTTTATATTGAGTAACTATAAATATTTTTTCTCTTTTTTTTTCATATCACTTACTATTTACCAATATAATAAAACAAGTTCGCATAATTATGATTTAATAATTTTCTCCTTCCATACTCATAAGAGAGATAAATAATAAACAAAAAATTAAATAGAAATTTATATAAAATAAAATTAAAACATGCTTAAATTAATCTTAGGATTTTTAAAACAATATGATAGAGTTTGTACAATTTTTTTATATTAAGATCATTTTGTTTTAAGTAAAAAAAATTCTTCTAAGTATTTTGGAGTAGAAAACAGATTTATAAAAATTCTATTGAATCTATATAAAAAGAATAATGAGTTTTCTTGTATTATCTACTTTTATAATATCGTCTTATTATATTTACCTTTGATTTAATTTTACATATTTTAACTTAGACATTCAACAAATTACGTTCCGTTTATTAGCAATGATAAAATAAAACTCTAAAAAAATAGACATTGAAAATCCAAAAACTAAACTGTTAAAAACACAAATAGCAATATTATTACTAAAATTGGAATGAAATATTAAAAAAAATATTTTATGTTCCTATTAGGGAGATGAGACCCAGAAAACTATTGAAGTTTTCTTCTCCTATCTTCGGTCGGTCAGGTGACTGGGTGATGGGCTAGGATTCTTCTCGTCCTCCTGCTACTCCCTCGGCACTCGGTCTCGGGTGAACACCGGATGGCGGGGTACCTGCGAAGGCACTCCGACGCTCAAGTCAGTAAAGCGGTGGTCAGCTCTCAGATAGGTGAACAGTAATAAATGACATACCTTACTCCTTGGGATGCGTGTTATTTATATTATTCTAATTGGCCTACCTTGTTGGGTTCGTTTATCGAGGTGGATACCGCTTGGGGTTGCATTACCTAATTTTTAATGATGGATTAGCTTTACTGATCTTGATTTGAGCGTTAATGGTGGCAGGGGTCGGCCATCGACCAAGTTAACATGATGTGTGTCGGCCCTCAGCCAAGTTCCCATGGTCTTGGCCGTCTTCGACTAGGCCTTCTGAGGTCTCGACCAGGTAGGTAGTCGGCCTCGTCGTCTCGGTCAGGTCTCTCAAGTCTCGGTCGGCTTTCCTTTGATTTCGGTCAAGTTGACCTGATCTCGGACAGGGAGGACAGGGGTCGGCCTCGCCATACCGGTACATTTTAAAAGTTAATTTAAAAGTAAAATAATTTAATATTCTAATATTAATAAGTAACGTGTACTAAAGTTCTAAATATGATAATAACCACACCCGTTAATAAACTAATGTAAAAGAGTAGTCTTACAAATTTTAATCAAACCTAACTATTATGTAAGATGAACTTATCGCGTACTCTCCACTATTTTTTTTATACGATACAGTTTGACATATTCTTCGTAATAAGAGTAAATAAAATAATTCCATATTTTGTGAAGAAACTGATTACAAATTGGTTCACATAATTGGTTATAGAAATACACATTAAGATTATTATAGTTTTTCCGATGAATCCTAAATTCTAGTCATTTTGTAAAGCTTCGATTTGCATCACGTTTAACAGTGGAGTCAACTCAACGTTTATCTAAAGGCAATGTACCCCGTACTACCAAAAAATACCCCAAATGCGTTATTATACCCTTAAATTCATTGAAAGGTACTTTTTTCATAACACATGAATTCCGGATTTACCATTGCAGAAATTATAAAAAAAAATGTGTTTTGAAAAGATATTCTGGAATGCTTTTTTGTCTTCTGAATTTCTAAGTCCAGAAACACATTTTCTTATAGAACCTCTATTTCAAAAACATTTTTTTTTTACGAAACCCCAATTCCAGAATCACTGAAAATTATCAAGAATAATTTTGGTATTTCAAAAAATATAGGGGTGCAGGAAAAAAATGTAAAAGTACAGTAAGAAATATCCTTAATTTAAATATAATGGGCCTGGTTTCAATGGGCCTGGTTCAAATGGGCCGATCCATTTCTTAAACCGCAGGCGTAAAGTTGGGTTTGGGTAATGGTGTCCTAGAATATGCCAACTTAGAAATTAACCAAGCAAAATTCTTCTTGCACCTCCCTAGTTTTTTCTGGCACTCTCATATTTTGAAAAATACCTCATATTTTAAAAAATATGAAAAATTTTATTCCAAATTTTAAAATTCAAAAACAAATTTTATATCTCGAAATTTATAATTTAAAATACAAAATTTTGTATTCTTAATTATAAAATTTTGAATCGTATAATTTGAAATACAAATTTATATTTTGGATTTTAAAATTCAGAATATATAAAATTTAAAATATAATTTTTGTATTCTAAATCATAAAATTTAAAATACAGATTTTTATACTTAAACGGTGAGGGTAAAGATTTGTTGTGGGCGTGGTACGAAATGTGGGAGGTGTTGTGACTTTAACATTGGAATTGAAGCTAATGTGGTGGTGGCACCGGAGATGAGAAGTTACGGCTATGGAAGTTGAAGGTGGTGCTCAATAAAGAAAGGTAAAAAGTATAATTTTACTTATATGAAGGTAAAAAGTAAGGTATGGAGGTAGTGAAGAAATTGCCCCTAATTAATCTCTTAAGATATTTTTACCCAAAAAAGGTTCCAAATTAAGACATGCCTTTTCACAAAATCCAGGCATGTGATGTGGTGGACCTGAACATCTTTTATAGTATATGTAGAGTACTATGAACATGTTTGTATTTAATAATGGTTCTTGAGTGTTAGCCCCTCCTTAGGAATAGAATTAGTCGGTGCCCTTATTGTGGGACATTAGCCCTCCTTAACCATCATCACATCTTTGTCATCCCATTTATAAGTTAGGTTTGGAGACTTAACTTCTTAGTTGTTTCTTAAAATACTCGATTCAAGTGCCCAAAATTAAGGAAATTAGACTTCTAAACGTGGTTTTATTATTTTCAAATTTTGTTTTTCATCTTCTAATTCAATGAAGCCTAGTTTAAATTATTATGAAAATAGAGTAAAAATATATTATTGTCAAAGACAGTTACAGGTTTTACACAGTGGGAACTTTCTGTTTTTGTGGCGGATTGCAGTGAAATTGTATAATATCTTACCTATTGTTGTCTTTACAATGAACAATTTATTCAACTTATGACACACTAATAGTATCATCTCGTTGATGGTAATAATATTATTTGATAAGTGTCGAATTTGAATTTTGAATGTGTAAAGTGATATCAGTTTACTTCTTGAAAAATATTATTTATTTCAATTCTTAAATATGTAAAAGTTTTATCATTATATATGTTTATTTATTTTATGTTATTTTGTTATTAAACCCGACAATATAATTTAACCTTGTCTGAATAATTTGATATCCTAATCTTATCAAATTTAATCAAAACAAAATTGAGTTAGATTTTATTTATGAGTGAGGCAAACCTATCTAAATTTAATTTAACCTAATATTATATTTAATTTATTCTAATTTTTTATACGTTGGGCAGAGAGAGATTTTGCGTTAAACTCAAGACTTAATATAACCAAATTATTTAATAATAATAATAACATAATTATGTTTCAGTTTACTCAATGATTTTATTAACTAAATATATATTTTAAAAGTATTAAATACATTTTTATTTAATAATAGATAAAAATTGAGAAAAAAAGGGGAAACAGTAGGTGGAAGTTTGTCCGGTTAACTGGAGACACCAGATCCAGGAAAACCTTGGTAGGGTTCTATCTTATCCCATCCTATGTATAATCTATGTTTTTCTTATTTCTTTTATTTTTCCAAAATCACAAATCCACAACCACAATAAAAACGCACCCTAAAAAAACATAAACCATTCCAATGTATGATCGTTTAAATAATTAACTTTATGGGTATTCCAATAATAAAATTTAAGTTTATGATATTATTAATTGACAACATTTGTTTAACTGAGAAAGAGTGAAAATTACATAAAAGAGAATAAAATATTTATTCAGATATATGTTATAAAACAATAGATAGCCCATGTACTGGTAAGAAAGACAAATTTATATTGTTATATTTTCTTCTTTTATTGAAGTTTTATATATTGTTTATAAACTACTGTATACGACATTTTTATTGACTTTAATAATAATTACAACTAAAATTATAATAATATTAAATTAACTACAGTTGTTTTTAATAAGTAATACGTGATTTTTAACTCTAGAAACGAATAAGATTCTCTTATTCTCACAAACACTATATGTTTTTGCAATTTAAGTGTTCATGCACATAAAAAAGGTGAAGATGTTAGTTTTTTTCTTTCTCATTTAAGTGCATAGAAAGAACAGGAAAGATAGTTTAACACATGTTTATTTTTCCGTAATATCCTTGTTTTTGTGATTATTTTTGGTGTATTTTGTGATTTTGTGGAGCATTTCTCAATGGTATTGGATCATTGAGATAAGAACCACTGAAATAGAAAAAAGTTTGAAAGGAAAAAAAATTGATGTTCTAAACATAAACATCAATTATCCTTTAATTTTCAGTTGATAATCAATGTTCCATTACCATTACCTTTTATGTGTCACAACATCAATTGTCTACAAATTTTTTAGTGAACATGTTCCACTGCCAAGAATATTGTGTGGGGAACAATATGCAACATGTTAAATGTTATAGTTTTTTCTTCCATCAACAAAACGTTTTTTCATTTCATGCTTTGATGATGATGTAAATAATTGTTTTTTCAGAATTATCTTTTGGGTTTCTTAAGGCTTGCTCATTTGTTTCGTTGATTGAGTGTTTAATCTAATTTATTTTAGTTTAATATCGATTATAATTGTTATATGTTAAAAAAACCAAAATATTTTATTTTAAAAAGTAAGGATGAAAATATGTTTTTTACAATAATGCAGAGGAACAGAAATATATTTTTACTAAAGCATACATTTATATTAATATTCATACTTATACAATTACAAATTATACGATATCAAGCTACAATCAATTTTACAAAATATAAAAATATTTAAGGTATTATTTTTCAAATAAAACATATTTTTATCTTATTTTATATTTATGCACTTCTACATATTACATAGTAACACGGGTAAATTGTTTTCTTGTTTTGCAAAATAATTAAGATATATAGTTTGAATTCTCTCTTTTAACACTTGAATGATATGTTTTACGAGAAAAGATAATCATCTCACTATCTATCTTGTTTAAATTACAAAATTATCAATTGAGTTATAAATCATGTTATTGGGAATAGCTAACTATTCACTTAGAACAATGAAAAATTGTTAATGCTTATTACTAGACTTCTTGAAAAACAAAATGTACTCAAACAATATGGACTCAATAACCAATCAACTTAAAATCATCGTTTCTCAAAAACTTTTAACCTAACAAAAAATTCTTCCTTATTACTACTAGATTCAACAACAAAATTATTCCTAAAACTTAGAAAAACAAATATATTTCTAGATCTCCACATTTTTATAATGTGATTAATGCACTATCAAGTTTCTTATGACATTTAGATTAACAATCATTAGATTGTATATAATGATTATTAACTCTCACTACTTTGAGAGAAGTATGTCCTTAGCTAATTAGTTCCATATAATCTCTTCCAGCAACCCAAAACAACATGGTAAGTGTTAAGAAACTCAGTCTTACTTGAGTAACATTTATTTATTAACATTCAGCCCCAAAATGTTAAGAAGAACGAGATTAAATCACTATCAGGAATGAATACACTTACTATAATTCACTTATGATCAATTTATACTAATATGTTATTTATCAACTCTTTAGAACTTCAATCTAACAAGAATTTCTCAATAAAATTTCTTTTATGGTTTATTTGAATAAAAGAAAAAAAATGATATAAAATAAATCAATTTTTGGTTTAAAAAATAAATCATAAAATATTTTTAAGAAACTTGGATAGAAAAATATTTTTAAAATATAAATTAGAGTTAAAATAAATTATAAATTAAAAATAAAAATATTATAAAATGTAATAAATAAAAATAATATTTTAAAATGCATTATTTTATAAATTTATCAACATTTGTTTAATATTTTTATTTTGATTATTTATTTAACTATAATTATTAGTAAAATATTAACATATTATATATATATAAAGTAAGTTTTTTATTTTTCTTCTTTTAACATTAGTTATTTTTTATTTTACATACTATTTTTTTTTCATTTATTTTCTTCCTTTTAAAGTGTATATATATAGCTAGAGAGATATTGGTTTTCGTCTTTAGATTTAAAAAGCTGTTAAAGTCAAAGAGAACAAATTTAAAAATGTTAGAGTTAACTATGAAATAAATGTGTAGATTTTATCTGTAACATTATATTTATTTTATTTCAAATTTAATATTAAAATATTACTTGATCTTACAATAATAATATTTTTTTTTTCTCAAGTTTACAAACAGCTGTGAGAAAATGATATATGATAAATATATTACCATCATAGGATTTCGAACCATAAATCAACAACACATCTCACTTATCATAGGTTTTCTTAACATAGTTTATGTTAATTTGAAGAAAGGAGTTAAATTGTTACAATTTTTTTCTACGGAAAGTACAAATAAAAAAACTTTAAATATAATTAGACCATGTTAACATTAACTTAAAATTAACAGATAAAATAGACCACTAATAAATATATGGGTTTGGTCTAGTTTGCTATATTTTTATATTATTTTTTAATAATATTTTTTTTTCATGCAACACCTATTTTTTTTTTTTTTTTAGTAGCACTAGCCCAAATTTTGGAGTTTTGTTACCACGTTAACAAACTTTATTTTTTGTTTTATTTTACTGTACCTACTATATTTTACTTTTTTATTCCCTGACCAAATTACTATTGCACATGTTCTAATTTATCTGTATAAAAAACAAAACTTAACATACATTTTATTACTAATTATTATTATTTCATACTTTTTTACCCTTCATATTTGTAGATTTTATAAAATAAATTCTTTAGTTTTCACATATTTTTCAGATCCAATTAAATTTTTAAGAAAATTGAGAATGTGTAAAAGAACTAAAAATATAAAAGCTAAAAATTTTCATCATATATAATTTTTAATTTTATTTATAACACACTTTTACATTAATTAAAAGATAAGAATATTTCATATGAATATAAACTTACTTTATAAATCAATTATATAAACTTAAATTAGATTTATAATTAATTTTTAATAAAATATTAAAATTATTTAAATTTTATTATAATAAAAGTCTGTTAATTTTATTAATAGGTGGTATTAATTGTGAAATTGAAATTTGTTTACCTAACATATAAATGAAGACACGCTATAAATCCATTGACCATTCTCTGTCTAGACACGTACCTCTCTAGCTCAATCTCCGAAGCGCGTCGGTGCCTTGTTTTTGTTTAATTAAAAACAAAAATAGGAACATAGAAGTTTCTGGACTCATTGGATGGGCCCCAAAACGGAAACATGCCATGAGGTATGCATACCACATTCATTGAATCAATATTTATACCTGCTATTAAACTATAATATTTAAATTTAATTGTGTTACTGTGATAAAAAAAATATATATATATGTATTTTCATTCGTGCACATATATATTCTGAATAACACTTGTTAAAAAGAAGTCATTGTGAAGAAAGTCAAGAAGCAGTTAAAGAAACCTGTTTTTTTATATATATATTATTAACACATAAACTTAATTTGGGATACATAAAATAAATTTGAAACTGGAGAAAACTGCGAGTGCATGAAAGCAAAATTGGTGAGGCATTTTTGTTGTTGTGTCTGTCTCCCACTTTATTCCCATTTTCTTGGGGTGAGAGATATTATAATGTGGCATTTTACTATTTCCATAAATGCAGTTGATTTGAAGAACCATGAAACTGATTCGTGTGGAGACAGAGAGCATAAGGGATTTTATGATCTCTCCACTATAATCGCTTTTTTGATACTTTATTACTTGCGTTGCGTTACTTTGTCTTACACTACATTGCACCTTTAGAATATTTTCTTTCTTCAGTGAGGAAATTATGCCCTGAGATTACGCTTGTTTGGTTTGAGAATGCGTAATCAACGGCTTATAAAATCAAAGTAAATTAGGTTAAACAAGTTTTTTTCTTCAAAATTGAAACTTTTGCTAAAGATGTCAATTTCTGTACGAATTAGTTTTAAAGTAACAAAAAGTTATTTAGCCTCATTAAAATTTAATGAATACTGAACATGATAATGTCATAAAATGGTATTTTTTTGGGTGCGAAAAGGAAAGCTAACGGAGTCATGGTCAGAATTAGAAGGCAACCACGCCGCAAATTGCGCCTTTCATTTTTCTACTTTTTTGGAAACTCGATATCACCAAAGCAACTACTAGTAGTATTAAGCTATGGAATTATATAGAGAATTTACTAACAAGAAATAATAATATAACACATTGTAACAAGTTATTTTAAAATAACAAAGTTAATAATATATAGAGATATTAATAATTATGGCAATGTGAATAAATTCACGTTATTGTTTAATTATAATTAGTATAACCTTTAATTTAATTATTGTAAAATTAACAAATCTATTACCTAGTTGGTTGTGATTTTTTTATCCGTAAAAAATGCAATGTGATATTAAAGAGTTTACTATGGTTATGTATATTAGTCAAGATGTCCAGCTCAATTAGTTAAACAATATTTCATTGCCAAATTGCAAATTGAACAGTGAGTACATTTTTTCACACACACATGTATATATTTTGAAGTCAATTAATTAAATTTTAATATTTGTATTATGAAAATAAGTTACCTTACATTAGTTAATAAAGCTTTATAATAAATAAATAAACAGATACATGTAAAAAGTGACAAACCAATAAAATTGTTTAATAAATATTAAATAGTAGTTTATATTTTGTAGAAAACCTTAACACGTGAAAGAAAAAAAAAGAAGAAAAATTTAATTACTTATTATTTAATTTTAAAAGGTATTCACTGTAGTCTATGCAAACACTATTTTAATCCTATTTAGCTTTTATATTTATAATTTAAAACCCACACTGCCTACACTTATCAAAATTAAAAAAATGTGTATAAAGAATAAAATATATTTTTTTAAGTATAAGTAAAAAATGTATAAAGAATACAATTGATTTAACTCTGAGTAATTTAATAAATAAAAAATGTCACAGGACAAATAATTTTAACCACACATTTTGTCCTTTTTCAACGGTTGTGGTCATGGGTCATCTGACCTACATGCAAATTATAGACCCACAGTGACGCTGACACGTGAGGTTTGTGGTGCTTCTCCTTCCACTTCCACTCTTCACTGGGCCCACTTCTTCTTCTTTCTCGTCTTGTTCGACTTCAACCACCACGTTACCACGATTCCCCTGTGCTTTTATGGCATTTCAATCCCCATTCGGTGATCGACACTTTTTATAAATAACAAAATCATACTAACTATTTACATTTTTAATAATTTTCCTACCTTGCCCTACAATCAAGGACAGAATCTACGCATTTAAAATCCCACATCGAGAAGGCAGGGAAAAGCGAAGTGCCAAGAGACACAGTGAGCGAGGTTGAGATAATGGCGGTGATGCGTCGGTTGCTTTTGGTTTTCTTTGTTCTGTGTGTGGCAGTGGAGCAGAGTAAGGTGCTGAAGGTAGAAGCAGACGATGGTGGTGCGTTTGTGAAAACAAGAGGAGTGCAGCTTATACTGAATGGAAGCCCCTACTATGCCAATGGCTTCAATGCCTATTGGCTTATGTACATTGCCTCTGATCCTTCTCAGAGAAACAAAGTATCCTCAGCCTTTCAACAGGCTTCAAATCATGGACTCAACATAGCCAGAACTTGGGCTTTCAGTGATGGTGGCTATAACCCCTTACAGTACTCTCCTGGATCCTACAACGAACAAGTCTTCCAGGTTAGTCTCTCACTTTTTCAATTTCACCACAACGGATTATTAATCAAATTTAGTGATGGCAAACTACTATATTTCGTGAGTTTTAGGGTTTTTTTTTCTTCTTGAAGTACATATAAATTCATTTGTTATTAATTTCAAATTTTCTAATAGTATCAAACAAGACTTCGTCCGATGTTTCCCATTTGTTAACTCTTTTTCTTGGATTGAAAATAAAAGGGATTGGATTTTGCAATAGCCGAAGCAAGAAAATACGGGATGAAGCTGGTTCTGAGTTTGGTGAATAACTATGAGAACATGGGTGGCAAGAAACAATATGTAGAATGGGCAAGGAGTCAGGGACAGTCCATAAGTTCTGAAGATGACTTTTTCACAAATCCTGTGGCTAAGGGATTCTACAAAAACCACATCAAGGTAAATGGTCTTTTTTGTTTTCCCTATTTTCATCAGTGTTATCCTTGTTGATGGAACAAGCTTCACCGAGATAGAAAGTAACTATTCTGAGAATAATTTGTCATATACAAGGGAACGAATTCAAATAATTCTTATTACAAAGTTATATAAAAGATTAGGACATTACTTACAACCTAAGAAAATATTGTTTATTTTACTCAACTTAAATTCCTAAGAATTAATGTATTAGAAGAGGGAGTATATCAATCCGCAAAGAAGAAAGAAAAGATAGTGAAAGACAAATTGTTCTCAACGACATGTTCTACTAAAGATTCTATATTTAATTTCAACCGCATATTGGTCCACAGAATCTAATTCTATTGATTTTGTTGTAAATTTTTTAATGGGTTTAATTCATAACAATAAAAAAATCTTACCAAGGATTCATGTTCTCAAGTTACACCATTACCTAAAAAGTCTTTCATTACCTTATTTTATAACTTAAAGAAATGTTTATAAATGAAACCTTTAAATTTTCTTGTTTGTGTTCGAAAGTGAGTGTTATTTTTAATATCAATTATTCCTTAAATTGTGCTTAACGTGTAGAATGAATGACTTGTATAATAGAATTGGTACTAGTGAAAAAAAGAGATGTAACACTGGGCTTTTTTTATGTGTTTAATAGGCTGTACTTACAAGACGTAATAGCATCACTGGAATTGCATACAAAGACGACCCAACTATAATGGCTTGGGAACTTATGAATGAGATTAGGTGCCCTTCTGATCAATCAGGAAAAACTGTTCAGGTGAATGCATAATTCCGTTTTGCAGCTCTATTTAGTATTTATTAATTGCTCAATTCCGTTTTACAACTCTATAAATGCATGATTCCGTCTGGTGAAGTTCTTGAATATTGATTGCGTATTAATAGAGTTAATTAATTTGGTACTCTCTTTTTTATGATGATTATAATAATTTCATTTCGTTTTTTTTTTTAGTTTATTGTCCACAAAAATCTGCAATTACAGATTATCTGTGTACACGTGTATTACTTGAATAATTGTAATTTTACATATCATTACTTGGAAACATGTAATTTATTATTTTAGTTAGAAGTGAATGAAATTAAATCTTTAAATAAATGACTTAAACTTGAATATAATTTTTTTACTTGCTAAATTTGAACTTCAAGAAAATCTACTTAGTTACCCCTTATACATAAGTAGTTAAAACTAAGAGGAACTGATAGCTTTCTTCCAATTTATCTTTTTCTAAGGAAATTTACCCTTTTGAACAAGTGAACTCAACTTTGTGAGTCTTGTTGACGACAGACTAATTTTGATTATGAAAACGCTCAAAATTTTATTTTAAACATTGGAAGATATAAATTAAGATAATATTTCCCTTTTGACAGGCTTGGATTTCTGAGATGGCATCTTACCTGAAATCCATAGATGGAAACCACTTGCTGGAAGCAGGTTTGGAGGGTTTCTACGGCCAGTCAAAGCCTCAGTCCAATCCAAACTTCAATGTTGGAACCGATTTCATTGCAAACAACCAAATCCCTGGCATTGATTTCGCAACAGTGCACTCATACCCTGACCAATGGTTAGACTTTTTATTTCAATTTCTTAACGTTCACAAAATCTGAACATGATGCCACTCAAATAATATTAAGGTGTGCATTTAAAAAGTAAAATAGTAAGAGTGAAAAATGTATACTTTCCAATAAAAGATTCATCTAATGATAGCTCTTTTGAGAAGATTTCAATCAACAAAATTGCTATACGACAAATTCTGATTAGTTGGGTACAAGATTTTAATTTTCATGATAAAACTGAATGAGTTGTGTTTACTTTGCACGACCAGGCTATCGAGTTCAGGTTATGAAGAGCAAATCTCATTCTTAGGGCGGTGGGTGGATGAGCACATCCAAGATGCACAGAACACTCTTCATAAACCAGTTCTCTTTGCGGAGTTCGGTATTTCCACAAAAAGCTTCGGTGGAAACTCATCGCCAAGGGATCGGTTATTCAACACGGTATATTCAGCAATATACTCATCCGCAAGTAGCGGTGGTGCTGCTGTTGGTGGCTTGTTTTGGCAGCTTCTAGCTCAAGGAATGGATTCTTTTCGAGATGGTTACGAGGTGGTCTTAGATGAAAGCCCGTCGACGGCTAGTTTGATCGCTCAAGAGTCTCAAAAGCTAAACCACATTCGAAAGATGTACGTCAGACTCAGAAACATTGAGAAGTGGAATAGAGCTAAGGAAATTAGAGGCTCACAATGGCATGTTGGTGCTAACGATGGAAACTAAGTTATAAGTCCTAACTACCAATATATATATAGAGAGAGAGAGAGCGCGAGAGACAGAGTTAGCAACTTTGTAACTTATTTGTGTGAGGATCGATCCTCAGAATGGAGTGTCTTACAAATGTTATAGGCATGACTATCATTTATTGAGATATATGGAAAGAAACTTTGTAATGTACAAGCAAGCGTTTCATCAAAGCGAGTGAATGTGTTTATGTCTAGACTATTATTACAAAGAGGCCTGTTGGATGATTTGAAGTGCTTCATATTACTGTTCCATCTTTAATTGTTGCATTTTTCAGTGTAATCGTGATGCCAGACCTGATGTAGAATCCTTCCTTGGCCCTATCAGCTTCTTGAACACCCTGAGAAATCCAATGGATTTAAATCAGTCTACACAATAATATTTATGTCTTTAGCAGAAGTTTCTGAAAGCAACGTTTTGAAACACTACTCACATCTGCATTTGCGATGATCACATTTCTTCCTATCTTGGCATTCTTGTCGATTATGCAATTCCTTAAAAAATGTCGGCGTATGAAATCAGCAGAAATCAAGAATGGATGTTTCCCATTAATTTTATATATTATGACATGTAAATTGGTAAGTATGGTTTGGATGTTGTAGAATACAGATAAGAGGAAATTCTTCAAAAGACTCAATCAATCACACACCTGATTTTGGTATTTTCCCCAACACCAATTGGAACCTTTCCTTCTGCCAGTAAAGATGCAATTTCAGACTCAGTCTGATAGTAGTCAGCACCCATCATCATGGTATCCTGGATAACAAAATCCAAGAAGGCATAAAGCATATATCAGTGATGGTCCAAAATAGAAGATAAAAAAGGTGTCAACTCAAGGAGGTGGAATTATGTCAGGGATGCAATAAATACAGATTATTGTTTACCTGAAGCTCCACACCAGACTCTAAACGTGAGCGTACTCCCACAATAGAGTGCTGAACGCTACAGTTCCTCAAGAAGCAACCGTGAGAAATAATTGCATCCACTATCTGTGAAACCAACCCGTCACGCAAAGAGTAAATCAACGAGATAAACCAATCAAGAGTCATGTTCAGCAGATTCCAATTTCATAAAACAACTTAGTAATTTGACTGTCATACCTTGCATTTTTCTACTTTAGTGGGTGGAAGGAATCTTGGGGAAGTGAAGAAAGGTGTCTTTGGATCATAAAATTCAAATTTAGGAGGCTGCAAGGAACACCATAAATAAGTGATTATTGGATTACAAACACTTTCCCTTTTTAATGAAAATTTATTCAATAGTAAAAATCACATTTTATCAAAACTATATTCAAATCTTCTACTTTCACCAAAACTCTAAAGAATAAACAATCAAGGCTTCTAATTTGTGAAAGGATCCCAAATTCTGCAGCAATTTATGATACTTTTTCTCATCAGAATGATTTTTGTTGTTCTAAAATTAAAATATGACCACTTTCATCTGTAGAGTTTATACTTCTTACCATCCAAATTGGCTGAATACCAAAAATAGTTTACTAGAGTGCTGTTAGAAATAACCAAAATTAAAAGAAGACTAAAGTACACTTGAGTCCCTCATCTTATTTTTTGGTTTCAGCTTGGTCCTACGAAGTGAAACTTCTTAAACTTAAAAGAGTCCAAACTAAAAAAAAAAAAAAGAGACGAGAGACCAAAAGCCTTTAAGAAAATTATGGGGTATTTAAAGCAACCTGTTCTGTTAGGGCGAGGTTTGCATCAAAAAAGGACTTTATAGTTCCAATATCTTCCCAGTAGTCATTGAACAAATATGCCTGAGATGCAAAAGGAAAGAGAAAATTTACTGGTTACTGCTAAACCAAAAGATTTTTAAAAAGAACAACGACGAGAAATTCCCTCTCACCTGGACATGGTGCTCGCTCACAGCAGATGGGATAATTTCAGATCCAAAGTCATTGCATGAAGAATATTGCCATCTTAATAGTTGCAGCAGGGTTTCAGTTCTAAACACGTAGACACCCATGGATGCAATATAAGGATGTTTTTCTGCTTCTTGTGGTGATAACCCTAGAAGAGTGGTGTCAACACGCTGCAGTCATTGAAAATTTGTTAGCTAGACGATAACTAAATCAAAATGTCAATTATTCAAGTAAAATGAATGTATTTCAGACTTCGGACTCAAGATACTATCAGTATACCATTGCCTTCAGATCTGATCCCTTAGGTTTTTCTGCAAACTGTACAATTCGTCCGGTTTTATCAATTTTCATCAGTCCATAGTCTGATGCGCGGCTACAAGACAATTAACGCTGATCAACTCCAAACACAATTCAAGATAAAACAAAAAACGACATCATTTTCAATGAATGTTTAGCTCTTGCCAATAAGGTGCAGTGCCTTTATTGTAAGATATCAAACCATGCAGATTTCACGTAGAGATACCTGTCATCCATGGGTACACATGAAACTGTGATATCAGCATTGGTGTCAACGTGTCTCTGCAATGATAGTCCCCATCAAAATCAATATTAGTTTCAGAAAACTAGAAATGTTATCCGTTGTAATGTTAGTTAGATGAAAATGTATATCATCTATACCTGTACAAAGTCCATATAGTTCATCCGGTAAAGATGATCCCCAGAAAGTATCAATATATGCTCCACATTCTTGTTCTTGGCATCCTGCAAGATCATACAGATCCACATTCACTACTCCATATATCAAACTAGTATTTTTAACAAATACACAACATCGAATGTTTTTACCTCAAAAACCCATATAAATTGCCTAACAGCATCAGCTGTTCCCTGGAACCATTTCTTCCCTGTCTCTCCAGGCGTCTGAGTAGCAGCCAAGACCTGTTCACATATAATTACAAATCAATTTACAAAACTTATAGCAGAAAACACTTTCCAAAAGATAATAAGGACCTTGTTTGGTTCTCTTACCACTTGCTGGTTTTAAAAACTATTTTCACAAACAATTTCATACCACCCAGCAATCAGTTTATCATCCAACATCTCGTATGTTCAGAAAATTATGGTAAAAAACAAGTGTTTAAAGAACCAAAAATACCGACACAACTGCCAGATGTTATCTCTCTCTTTTTTTCTCGTCTTGTTCAACCTCTCCCTCAATTCAACACTCCGGTGTGTGCCTGACATTACCCTTCATTGACTATCTGAGCAACTTTATCGATTACATTTTAAAAACTAAAAACAGTTTTTGAAAATAGAAATCAAAACTTCCTTTCAAACATTTACAGTAACTCACCTCCACAAAACCGTCTCCAAAATTCATGCCATTTCCAAAGCTGTATGTGCGGGACAGGTGGCGGTTGAGAGAGAAAGAGTTAAACTGCGTCATAATGAATATTTTTCTGATGCCACTGTTGATGCAATTGCTCATGGGGATATCTATGAGTCTATAACACCCCCCAATTGGAACCTGCGAATCTCATTCGAACACATAAACTTTGCATAAAGAATTTGCAATTATAGCAACCGTAACCAACAATTCAAACTCAAAATCATATAATACCGCTGGCTTGGCTCTTCTGCCAGTGAGAGGAAAAAGGCGAGTTCCTGCACCTCCACCCAAAATTATAGAAGCCACACTTTTTGGGTTCACTTCGGTAGTCTGAAAAGTGGGTACCCCCTGATATGCCTAAAAGACCGAAACTAAATGCTTATTAAAACAATCAAACACGCCAAAGTGAATAAAATTTTTATTTTAATATATGATGTGTGTGCATTTGTTGATTTACCATGGAATCTTCGTTGATGTCTGATGTGAGAACAGCACGTGGAATTCCAGGAGGCTTAGAGTTTCTAAGATTCTTACTGGTTTGTGAAGTTTTGCATGATTGAACACTCAAAAACCTTGTGTTCCCACTTCCCCTTGTACTCTCACCCCAGAACCCACTTCTCCTGTTTCTTCCAGTTCCCTCACTAACTTTAGCTAGAATGCCACTCAGGGTTGCACAAGTTGATTCCATTGAACGACAGAAATAGAAACCTTTTTGGATTTGGTAATTGGTAGTACTTTTCTGCTCAGTGAAAATGGAACTGGTGAGTCTTTGTGGGAGTGAAGAGAAGAGCTAAATCACTTTCATAAAGCACCAAACTTTTCAGACAATTTGCACCATAAGTTGAGGAATCAGAACTGGGGAGATTCAAGTGGAAAAGGGCCCCAAAAAAATCAGATCTTTTAGAGAACCCACTTTTCAAATTGAGAGGTTAGTTGAAGAAAAACGAAGGTGGGACCTGGGAGGATAGAAAGTAGAAAGTAGAGAGAAATGTGGCAATGGAGAGGGTTGATAGAAGGGGAAGAAAGTGATGAACTTGAACAGAGTGACTTTGATCGGCAACTAAGGGGCAGATTCTAATGTGAGGACTCACGAGAAACCTGCAAAGTGTTTCTGTCACTGAGTCAGCGGTGGCTGCTAGTTTATCTGACTTGCTCCCTAACACTTACACTTCCTAGTTCCCACCATTGTTACGTGTTTCTTTTCTAAACTTTCTTTATCTTGCATCAAAATCAAAAATGTAAACTCAGACTATGTTTCTTAATTCTTAATGTTGTTTCTTTAAAATGGCTTTCTATTCTGGAGTATTTGAATAACCTGATTTGGATTACTATATTAATGGCTTTTAACGTTATCCTTCAAGATTTAACCAAAATTATTTAACTTTAAAAAATATAAAAATCAAACTATAATTAAAATTTATAAGAATTAAAGTCACATATTTATGAAATTATAGGAATCAAAAATAAATTTAAGCCATTAAAGTCACATATTATCAATTATTTATAGTAAAATCACCCGTAATTTGGAAACGTCGAACTGTTTTATTAATCGACAAGTAATTGTTAACTCAACTATTATTTCAAAGCAAGAGATGTGAACTTTGATTATTCCTATTATCTTATTGAAGTAAAACAATATATTTTCTTCTTCTAGACTTCTTCTCTCTCTCTCTCTCTTTTTTTAATATTCTTCTTTAATACTTGTTGTTACACAAAATTTAACTTTAATGTTACACTCATTAAATATTTGCTGCTTTGGGATGAAACTATTTATGGATAAAAAAATGTTTTTATTATGAATTAAAAATTAGATTTTCCTGAACAAAGCTATGTTTATCTTCCACTGAGTTCAGGAAAAAATGTTGAAGAAAAAGAAAGAAATTAATTGGGATTAATTTTGATTATTGTAAAAATTAAATAAGAATGCATAATGTGAAGATCTTTAAGGAGGTGATTGTGACCTCCTTTTTTTATTGTAATAAATCAAAACACCTCCTCCCACGTGCATGGTTATTGAAAGACTATTGTGCATCGTTATTCAAAGACTCTCGGAGAAATAACAATAATAAAATAGTTTAAATTACTTAATATTATAATAAAATATAATTTATTATTATACAATGAGAATTTATGATGAAATCCATTATAAAAAAAACTTTATTCTGATTATTCACAAATATTAGTAATATTAGTATGTAGTACAAATAGACATCTTATGATTATGTCAGTTATATAACTCAGACTAACCTAATCTCTTGTACATGGAATTACTCCTTCAATAAGTTCCTTAATCAACCTTCAGATCCAAGAATCAAATAACATAATTAAAAAACGTTACAAACAAAATCACAGGGAATATTTTTTTTAATATTAAAAATTTCCTATTAACTAATATATGATTTTTTTCATAACATATACATACAAATTTTATGACATATAAATGAGTATAAATTTAAACTGATTTTATAAAATTAAGTTAAATTTAAAATTTATCATAAGATAACATCATCACTTAAAATCTATTATAATAATAATTTGTTTTATTTATTAAGTCACTACCATACTACCTATATATATTAGCAAAATTAACAAAATAAAAAGAAACTTTTACTTTCTATTTTTCTAAGTCTCAATTATGATTAACTATGGTTATTATATTATGCTGTTCCAAGAGTTGTCTTGCTTAAAATCATTTAATACTTTAAAATAGAATAATTAGTAATAATGAATGATGAGAAAAAAAAAAAGATAACAAAAGCATTTGGAAGGGTTATGCACTCAGTGGTACTGTCAAATTGGTATGTATGAGTGAAACATACCACATTTCTTTTACATTATGTGTCAACCTAAGACCCATTTTGATTTTGTATGTCTAATATCTTAATTTCTCTCGTCTACGTGACTGTCATCTAAATTCATATCTTAGTTAAACGTTAAGAATGCCCACTTAAGAACCAAATATTTTGCCTAAAACTCATATTAAAAACTATATCATACCATACACATAATATATTATTCTGTGATCAATATTATGTTAAAAAAATCACCATGTCAAGTCATAACTAATCTTCAAAAGTCAATTCTTCTCACTTTCATAAATTTAAGTTGATAGAGAACTATTATTAAGATGATAAATATATTAGTCAAAAGTGGTATATGTCTTTTGTTTTTTTCAAGTTCCAAAATGAACCTATAGCAAGAAAATAGAGTTAGGGGACAATTACTTTTTTTTTTAATTTTAATATATTTTTAGCATTTCAAATTTAAAGTAAAATTATTTTTTGTCTTTCAAAATTAAAATTTGTTTTTTAGACCTTATGATTTGAAATATATTAGTTTCATCTATTTGTCTAGATTATTTTCTATCTTAAACGTTATAATAATAAATAATTTGAAAAGAAATCAAAGTGTTAGACTGTCATATAAACGGTGTGGTTCTTTAAGTAATTTTTTTTATAGTATTTGAAACCGATGTATTAAAAAATATTTTTTAAAATTAACAATTTTTTTTAAATTAACATTTTTTTTTTAAATTAACAATTTTTTTAAAAAATTGTGCTAAATTTAAAAACTAAAATCATATCTAAATAATTTTTTTATTGGTCACGATTCAGAATCACATAGTTTCTTTTTTACATCGTTTTTCTCATATTTTTTGGAAAAGGCCCATGTAGTTTAAGGTTTGGACAATGGGCTTCATAGCTAAGCAACGCTAGTATAGTTCCAACATCTTCATCAGAAAATTTCTTTCTGCACCTTTAATTTCTTGGTTCATCTCGTATTATTTATTTCGTAATGGGCTTTTCAGAACGTAAAATATTCATCCTAAAAAGTCTATTCCAGAACAAGTGAGAGATGGTCCTTAGTAGGGTGAAATAAGTAAAAGCCCATATACAATGCTTAAATTACGTATAAACGTTAAATACGCGTAGAGTTTTATACTAAAAAGTATTTACATAATGGTGTCTAATGCACTAGTTTGTTCTTATCCAAATAATTTATATGCCTTAAAAACCTTATATTTTTGTTGACTCAGCTTAATTTATTTGGATTTTTTTTCTTTCTAAATTCATGTAAATTTAAAAAAAAAACAATAAAATGAATAATAAGAATAAAAAAATTAATTTTTATTTTAATTCTGGATTAATATTGTATTTTACCAACTCAATCTTATTCTTTAAAGTATATTAAGTTGATTTAATTATTTTCTTAACCTTCATTTTAAGAGTTAGATCTAACTGAAGTTGACAATATCAATTTTAAGAACTCTATCCATGGATTGAATTTTTACACAAAGTCATGTTAATTAATGTTTAAGTTGCAAGCAAAATGTTGAGATTGTAAAATAATAATAACTTTGTAAAACAATCACAATAAAATGACAATGTAAAATATATGCATGAGTAAAAACCTTACATAAAAAATATATACTAATATGTAATATACAATATCATAAGATTAAATAGTTTTTCTATGTAAAATTAAATATTTTTTCAGACCAGTCGAATGATCGAGTCACTTAAAAAAAATATATCAGACTGGTTCAACTTATTTTTAAGATAAGTTGTAATTTTTCGGGTTTATTTACCCTTATATTGGGTAATTGATTTTTTTTTTACTCGCTTTTAAAAAAAAGTAAAATAAATTTAAATAATTTGTTTGACATTTAAGTTATGGTTATGAAATTAATTTTCATTTTAGATGCAGCTATTTGATATAAAAGTAAATATAAATTATAATAATATTAGTATTCTATAGAAGGAACTGGTTCAATCTAAGTTTATTTAAACCATAGACTAAACTGGTTGGATAAAAAAAATGGTGAGGTTGAATTTGATACAATAGTTTGGGTATAACGTAACTTGTATATGCCGTTTTTCAGTTGGATCGATGGACAAAACATATTTTAACAACTCTATTTATATTTGATGAGAAAATCGTATAATAAAAAAATTATCATTACTTATAATATAGATGTAATGTATAATCAGTTCTGAAAATGTTACGAAATGAACTTTAAGCCTAACTAAATCCCATAAAACCAGTTCATAAGGTTGAGGTTTGCACCCACTTATATACAATGAATTGTTCTCATTTCTAGTCGACGTGAGATCTGCATCAGAAAGCTACAAGATAAATAAAACATTTATCTTAATTGCCTATTATTTAAGATAACAAAATGTATTTCATGTTATTTCAATAAATTATTTCAAATTAATTAAATTATTAGATGAGATTTTTTTCTATTATATATGCTTTATTAGTTGTCATTACTTTTATCAGTTAGATGTCTTCGTTTAAAGATAGGAATATAAGTCTTATCACAGAGGGTTTAATTTTTTATCGTCTTTCAATTTGGAGGAACTTTTTTTTTATTCTTCAATTAAAATTTTCACTTTTATTCTCCTAACTGTACACAATATTATTTATAATTTTATGATAAGGTAAGCAATGTGGTAAATTTTGAGTTAGTCAACTTTTTAAAGTAAATTTCACTAATGCTTGTTTGGATTAATGGAGGACTAAAAGGGAAAAAAGAAAGAGAAAAATAATAGAAAGTAAGATTGTATAAAAGTAATTTTTAAAGTATAAATTAGAGTAAAAAAATAACATTTTTATTAAATCTTAAGATTTTTTTTAAAATAATGATATTTTAAAATAAATGACTTTATAAAACATAAAAGTTTAAATTATTTTATTTTATTTATTATTTTAATATTTTGATTTTAATTATTTATTTTATAATGGTTTTATTTGTTATTATTATTATTATTATTTATTTTTTTAATACACTTTTCATTGTTTATTATTATTATTATTATATAAAAACAAACGAAAATAATAAGAAAATACCTATAATACCTATTATAAGTCACATTATTTTTCACTTCTTTCATTAGTACAAACTTTTTACATCAGATACATAAAACCATTTAAATATTTATAAATTTAAATTTTGCATTGGATTTGGATAAGATTTTACGTAAATTTTTTACATTTTGTTAAAAAAAATAATTGATTTTAGCTTAAAACAAAAAATTGGAATGCAAAAAATATCAATTTCAATAAACTTGTTAGACATACATTAAATACAAATCACAACAATATACAAAATGATAAAATTGGAAAAATGATAAAATTTTATCATAGAAGGATGAAATATCTAATATTGTAAGGATTTGATAAATTTTTATTTAGTTAAGGGAAACACCATAAAAAAATTCTGAATTTTATGATAAGTATAAGTATGTAGACTAAATGTCTAAAACATAGAAAAATGGTTAAAAAATATTAAAAAAACTTGTTATAAATGGCTAAATTTTGGTCTGTGAGCATATTTATGCTCTTAATTTAGAGCAATTTTCATTTTTATTATCTCGATATGAAATCTTTAAAAAAGTTATAAGTATTTAAAGTTTGTTTTTACTAAATTTTTGTATTCCGAGTATATGATCATTCTATCAAATGTAGAAACTCTACTGTCAAATATATCCTAAAAGAAATTATCACAGCTAAAAATTGGGTAAAAAATGAGTTCCTACTTATTTATAATAATTTTACAAAATCAAGTGAATAATAAAAACACAATAAAAAACTGATACATTCATATGAAAAATAAAACAAAAAAATAGTAAAACAAAACAAAACAAAAATAGTAAAACAAAACAAAACAACAACAACTTTGAAGCACAAAATCAATACATTGTCGTAATTAAAATCCTAAAAAATAACTACATAAATATAGAACACTTACTTTATTGTGAAGAAAGCATAACAAACTAGTCTTAAAAATTGTTAAATGAGTGGACTTGAACTTAAAATTTCTTCACCATACACTTAATAATGTAAAGTGATTTGTTATCATAAATGAAAAATTGCTTAAATTAATATTTCTTTTAAAATAATAAAGACATGACATCACATGAATAGCTACAAGCCACTTCATTTAATCATAATCACATGAAAGTGTATTCAAAATTCTAAAATAAAAAGGCGATAGTTTTCACAATTGTCCACTGTATTATATTTAAATTGATTGATAACTATCCAAAGTAAATACAATACAACACTTCCTTTCACAAAATTGAAACAATGCACTTTGCAATTTTTTTTTATAATTTAATTTCCAAATTAAATTAAATTAAACAGACCATAAATTATCAGGACTAAAATTATTTTCCAAAATAATAATATGATTTGTGAATTGTTTGTACAAATTTTTTCTTATGTTTCAGTAGTGTATTCAGCATCAAAAGATTAACAATTGGATGGGGCAACAAAAATCATTCCAAATACCTAGATATTCAAACACAAATAATATATACTTTATGTACTTAAAAATAGTATTTACCTCGAAACAAATAAAGGCTAAGGACTTTGTGAAGGATCTGACTGATGAAGTTGTTGGAGCACTTAATGAAATTACAATACCACTCTTTGCCACGTCAACATTTTGTACTCTACTATGAACACTAATATATAAATATATATATATATATATATATATATATTGAAAGTAATATTGATAGTGTAACTATTTATATTATTTAAAAAATAAAAAAACTAAAATAGTATATTTCAAAAAAATATATTAAATAAATTTGTTATTTTATAAAATGCTACAAAGAAGCTCAAGTTATGACTAATGTTACGTGAAGGTTTCGTAATCAATGAAATAATTATCTTAATTACTAAGAAAAAATCAAGTTTAAGATTACTCATTTTTTGTCTGAAGGAAATGCATATGCTGATAAGTTGACTAATTTTGAATTTATTTATAGAGAATAATTTCATTGGTATAATAAGTTTCCATGTTCTTATAATTATTTATGAATAGGTATAGTTTATCTATATCGTTTTTGTTAACATAAGGATTTTGATCTAATTCTCCATATTTTATATATTTTTTTTAATAATATTTTTTTCATGTAATGACAAATGATTGTTGTTACTTGAGGTATCAGCCTAACTGATATATCAAATTACATAGTATAGTGATATCGAACATGAAAGTTTTTATATATAAAAGAGTATTTAATTAAAAAACTCCAATAAATAATAAAAACTAAAATAAAAGTTTGAAGTCAGATTTGAATAAATTTTACCCTAAGACTCATAATTTTTATACGCGGCTCTGACTACATTTGAATGTACTATTTACTTGGTATAAGAAAAGTTTATACGAGTTGGTATGAATATAATATAAGGTAGCGAGTGGTGCATGGGAAAGTGATGCTTTTTTTTCTCTTTTCTAAAATTTATTTGATGAATGAAGTGTTCATGGGTTTCATGCATGAATGTTTCTTCCTTGTTCTTCCGTGAGTGGTTAGTTACATCTTCCATCCAGAACCCTTCTTCCTTTTTTTTCTTCTTTCTCACTTTCCCTTCATCTTTCTCATGCAAACCAATCCCAGCCCTTCATTTTAGATAATTTCACATTCCTTCTACTTTAACCCTTTCGGCTTCTTCTTTTCATGACTTCAATAATTAATCACACTCTCTTTCTACATGCTTTAATTGGATTTGGTTCAGACTTTGCTTCTTCCTTCTCAGCAAACTTTCTTTTTTTAATTTCTTACCAGTTTAATCCATATAAATGCATTTTCTTCCTACTCAACCCACGGGTGAAGGAAATCACAATTATCAAACACACAATAATCACGATAAATGTATCAAAACTTATATGTTAATTTACATCAATTAGAGATTAAGATATTTATAAAATTTGTTAAATTTAATTTTTATTTCTATATATATATATATATATATATTATAAACATTAATATGTATTGACATATCAGTTAAATTGATAAATAATAACAATAATATGTTATCATATAAAAAAATATTATTAAAAAAAATATAAAAATATGAAATAATTAGACTAAAACTCACGTTAATATATAAGTAAACAATATTTATTTATAAAAAAATATGAATAAATTAGAAAAGTTTTATCAGAATCATTTAAAATCCAACATAACAAAAAAATTTATTTATATTTTCATATACTTAAACATTTATTTTTCGGATACCTCAGAAATGACTTTAATTTTGATGGCTATAGACATTGATTTATATATAATTAAAATAATTTTATATATAAATTTTATAATAATTAATATAAAAGTTACAATTTAATCATAGTATCATTGTACTAAAAAAATCTGTATATTAAGAATATATTTTAATTAATTTAAAAATATTATTTATCCTACATTATTAATTTTTATAATACTTGTTGTATTAATATTTTCTCCCTTTTTTCTGTTTATTTTCCCCTTTAACTAAATATTATTAAATAATAATATTGCTATTGTAAGTCTAAAACTTCTAGTATTTTCAAGTATAGCACAGTGATCAATGATCATCTACCAAAAAGTATATAGTATAGCGAGATTACCTGTTCAATAAAGAAAAAAGAAAAGAAATTTCCAAGAGTATTATTTAAAGTGATCGGCGGTTAGTTCTATCTTTAAATATTGATTACACTTATAAGTATTTTGTACATTAATACGTGTGTACTTTCGAGTGTGTGTTAAATATCAAAGGTTTTTATAGAAATATTTAATGGTGTTTTTATAGTGATAATAAAAAACATCAACGAAAATATAAAATGACGGGCTTTAATTTATTAAATATTTTAATTTAATAATATTGAGTAAATATCTATCATAGGACTTAGATACATTTTTATTTACTACAAATTGTAATTGATTTTATTACCTATAATTTATTTAGTTTCAGATCTTTAGTGTTTTTTAGTTTATATACTGGATTATAATTAATTTAGTTTTCAAATAAAAAATGAATAAAAAAATTCATTGATATAATTGAATTATTTTTAAGCACATAATTCAATTAACTAACACATTTATTATTTTTTATGGATAATATATATATTTATCTTCCGTTAAAAAAGTTATGATTACTTGTTAAAATAATATTTATAATATAATATGTACCGGTATGGACGAGGCCGACCCCTGGTCTCCCTGCCCGAGATCCACCTGGCTGTCCAAGACTTGGTCAACCTGACCAACACCGAGGGAAATTTAGCCGAGACCTGAGAGACCTGGTCGAGACGACGAGGCCGACGACTGAGACCTTGGAAGACTTGGCCGAGACGACCGAGACCAGGGAAACCCATACCAGGGGAACTTGGCCGACGGCCGACCCCTACTACCGTTAACACTCAAACCAAGATCAGTGAAGTTAATCCATCATTAAGAATTAGGTAATACAACCTTAAGCGGTATCCACTCTGATAAGCGGACCCAACAAGGTATGCCCATTAGAATAATATAAATAGCACACATTCCAAGGACTAAGGTATGTCATTTATTATTGTTCACCTACCTGAGAGCTGACCACCCGCTTTACTAACTTGAGCGTCAGAGTGTCTTCGCAGGTACCCACCATCCGGTGTTCACCCGACGAGTGTCGAAGGAGAAATAGGAGGACGAGAATAATCTCAGTTCATCACCCAACAACCTGACCGACCGAAGGAAAGAGAAAAAGACTTCAATAGTTCTTTAGGTCTCATCTCCCTAGTAGGAACATAATACAAATTAAAATAAAATTAATTAAAGAAAATATTTTTAAGATGATTAAAAAGTATTGATTGAACTCAAATATTTATTGACTAATTCATTAAAAAATATTAATTCAATATTTTTATCACCATTTATGGATATCAAATACTTATTAGTTTTTTCAACCATTAATATGGCAACAAAATGATTTGACATTTTTCGTAGAATATTCACTTTCATTTTTTTTTTCTACATTCACAGCACAACTCGAATCATATACTCTAAGTAGTTTTATTCAGAAATATATTTTTCTTTCAATTACTCGTCTAGATGTAAAGATAGTTTAGAAACATATTTTCACTTGATCAATAACCTAATTTTAAAAAATAATTTTTTATCATATAAATAAAATAAAAAATCGTTTATCTAAAATGAGAAACTCACTTTACTTTCGAAGATACGAGTCATATGATTTACTTATCCACAGAATGTTTAAAATTTAATTAAATATCTAACATAATTTTTTTTATGAATGATTGAAATTTGTTATTTGTTTTATGAAATCCAAAAAATAATTATTAGTAAGAAACACTTCTTACAAAAATAGAAAGAACTTAGTGTAAGAAGAAAGTTAAAGTACCAAATAAAATATAGTTTAATTATTGTTCTCTATTTTTACACAACTTTTTGTGCCCTGTATTTCTTACCTTTACGTGTTCATCTTAGTGGGGATCTCTTGGTAATTTCTAGTTACAAAGAAAGAAAGAAAGTTCAGAACTATAAATCACCCAGTGCTTTGTTATTGTCTATATAAAGGACTTGGAATTCTAATTCCGCAGCAACCTGCTCCTTTCGTTTCCTTCAACAATATTGTTAACTCCAAATCCTCTTTCAATGTCTTCCTTGCTAAACGACAAAGCCAATGCCATGAGAAGGTTCCAAAGAAAACTAAACCTCGAAAACATCTTTCATTTGTTCAACGTTGGTGCCGCAATTTTGCTCTTCTCACACTCCTTTTCCTTCCCCATCACCCTCCAAACACTCTCCCATCTCCACCACACATTAATTTCACTCTTCCACAATTCTTTCTACGCTTTTCTTCTCCTAAACGCCATTATCCTCTTCCTCTTCGCACTCTCCAATAACAACAACAAAAACAATAATAACAACAACAACGTTGGTGCCTGCACTGATCTCTACAACGAAATCCTCAACCACGACGAGTCTCGCCTCATCGTAACCGCGCCACAGGAACAACCTCGTACCGCGGAGAAAGAATTCGAGGAAACTGTCACGGCAGTTACCGAGACGACGACGGCGTGCAGTTGTACAACAGTGACGACGGTGACGGAGGGAGAGGCGGTTTCAGTGTCGGAGAAGAAGCGGTACCGGAGAGTCCAGTCGGAGAGTTACGAGCGGCGGATGGTGGTTGCGGCAGCGCGGGGAGAGTTAAAGAGATGGAAGACGGTGGGATTGAGGAGGCCGTTTGAGAGTGAATTGCGGTGCGTGGAAGAGTTGAGTGAAGAGGAATTCAATCGTGCGGTTGAGGAATTCATCGCTGTGCATAAGAGAATGCAATGGGAGGAACAACTAACACAGAATTTGGCATGCACTCCCTCAAATTAAAAAAAAATAAAAAATAAATAAATAAATTAGGGGATTAGAGAAGGATATAATTTATTTTTCATTTTCCATTTTTCATCCACTATTGTACAGTAATTTATCCAATTTCTGAGGGATTTAATGGAGTTTCCTATTTTAATATATATTCTATATCTTATCCAATCAGTTTGTAATCTCGTTTTTACCATGGGTTTGGCGTCAAATGAAGAGTCAAATTAAAACCAATATAATTAGTATATCATTTACCGACCTTTTTTTCCTCATGTTTTTTAAACGAAAAAAGTTTTGTAAAAATTAAAAAAGGAAAGTTATCAACTAATCTCAGTACGTAGATGAATCCAACCAATGGTATATATGGTGTTTTATAGGTTTGCATTTCATAGTATTTGCACATAGCCAGAGTTCTGTTTTATAAAATAATTAAAACAATTATACACATTGATTTAAGATTTGTTTTCATGAATACTATTTGTAGTTCTAAGAAAAGCAAAAAAAAAAAGGTTATCTCTTTTAATTTCGAAACATATGAAATCGTGTGTATTAAAAAAAATAAAAAAATCGATGTCAAATGATTTTATATATATGCATATATGATTATGACTAAGCTCGGCGAAAAACGCAAAAATGGCTGAGCTTGGGTATTGGTATAATGGTGAATGGGTGTGGAATTTGGACTGGCGTAGATCCTTTTTCGACTGGGAGAAGTCTTTGGTGAACAGCTGTTTCAGAGTCTGCAAGAGGTGAAGTTGGTTTTTGGGGAGGCGGACAGTTGGGTCTGGAAGATTGGGGAGAGTCAAACTTTCTCAGTCAACTCTGCCTATGTTCAGGTAAGGCGGGTTAGA
>Ga0123342_1001578_pt1 | contig 38311 bp, 22 predicted proteins | sample Turbeawhitnodule_FD_89960 | JGI IMG/M metagenome (GOLD analysis project Ga0123342, IMG submission 89960) | Root nodule microbial communities of legume samples collected from Mexico - Turtle bean Mexico white nodule | ecosystem: Host-associated > Plants > Roots > Nodule | place: Mexico: Nepantla...
GGCAAAGAGTGAGAATGACACAATTTTGGCAGCATTTCACTATTCAATTAATCTTGAATTTACATGACCCAAACTCCTCTATATATAGCAAGAGTGGGCTGAAAATGAAAAGAGAATTGGAGGAAATTCAAATGTTGGCACATGGGAAGGTGGCTCATAAATTCAGCACATGTGAGGTAGGTTCTAGAATTCTTCCATGTGCTAGGAGTTCTAGAACCTTACGCTCCACTTAGGCTAAATGTGGGTTGGACCTAAGTTTAACTAGGAGTAGGAAACTCTAATTAAACTCAGGTTAGCATTTTAGATACCACTTTGCATGTTTCAACAAAAATACAAAAGAATTAAACTACGCTACTTTTGACAAAAAATGTAAAAACTATTCTACACTAGAGTTTATGACATGTAGAATGCGTCCTCTTGACCCCTCTTTGACCATAACTCTAGTGGTTGCCTCAATTTGACATATTGGTGACCTTTAAATGGATTGGTGCTGGGGTCTCTTCCATCATAAAGTATGCAGGGAGGGTGATGGTGAAGGTTGGTTTCAAAAAGCTATAGTATGGAAAGTCAGATTTGGGGACTTAGTATGATTTTGGGAGGATTCCTGGGTTGACAACAATAATCTCAAGGGTTTATATCCTAGATTATATTCTCTGTCTTTGAATCAAGGGATGATGGTGGGTGAGACTGGTTTTTGGGATGATTATGGGTGACATTGTCATTTAAAATGGAGGAGGGAGAGGTTCCAATGGAAGTCGGTTTTGGAGGAAGAATTATTAACAATCTTGTCTAGGGTTGTTCTGTACAATGACTCCAAGGATTATATTGCATGGAGAGGGGATTTCAAGGGGGTTTTTTTTTTCTGTGAAATCAACATATGCCCTTTTGGTCAACCAAGGCATCAAATCAAGTAATGGTGTATTTAGTCTACTATGGAAGACCACGACGTTGCCAAAAGTTCTAATCACTACCTGGAGAATCCTTCTAGACAGAATACCAACTAGTCTTTATGCACTTTTTGTAACCAATCAGAATAATCCTCCCTACATTTGTTCTTGGATTGTGTTTATGCACACTGTGTTTGGATTCTTTGCTTCAGATGGATAGACATTTTGGGAGCCCAAAATAAGGATATTTGTAGTCACTTTGTGAAATTCCATTTAGTTCATATGTTCAAGAAATAGAATCAAGTGTGGAAGGGAGTGTGGGTGGCGATTGTATGTTGTATTTGGGAGCACAGGAATAATGTGATCTTTAGACAAAGGGTTCTTGATTCTGAGGAAATCTTCCAAGCGGTTCAACTTCTTTCTTGGTTATGGTTGACAGGGAAGGCTCTTTTTCATATTCTTTCCCCAATTGGCACCTGAATCCTAATCAGTGCCTCCTCTGTGTTCGCTGAGTAAGACAGTAAAATAGAGTGAGGGGGGATGAAGCCTTAGACCCATTATGGTCTGTCATGTTGGTCCGTTCTGGTTTATAAGGGAACAATTCTCTCTTGGATTATGCAGGTGTTTAAGTGGGTCGAGCTAATAACTTTCACTTTTTCTAATGGGAAACTATATGTGGAGGCAGGGTTGTTTCTATATTGTGGATTGTATAGTCGTGGGATGCACTGGTTTGTGGCTGGTCTGATGCAGATTCATCCATGTTATAAGAAGCTAAGTAGTTTAGCAGGTAACTACAGGGAAGTTGTGGAAGATGTGTAGTAATTGATTGTGAAGTTGTTTGGAAGTATAAAGGGTGTAGTAATTATGTATCTATGAAGACTAGCAAGCTTATGAATGGGTTTAAGCATTCAAGGATGATAATACATTGTTCAATGGACTACAATTATTCTTGGTCTGTCTCATATTACAAGGGGTATCTCATACTCCATTATAGAAACCCAAAGAAGTGGTTATGACAATGCAGATTCATGCAGGTTTTGTGGAGAATTAGAAACACTTTTCACTTTATAACATGATTTTAATGTCTGTTTATGAAGGAGTTCTGGGAGGTCCTATGAATGCCTTGGCAGCATCTGTCAACACAAACTTCATGCTGGAATTTTACATTCTATATGGGTGATGCAAGCTGGTGGAGGTGTTGCTACCACAATTTGGACTAAGGCAACACTAATGTTAATACTTCGGCTTTTTGGTGCAATCTGGTGTGGTGTTTTGGTGCTGCCAAGGGGTGTATTGTTGCACACAGTTTTGTTTCTTTCTTAATGCAGGTTATCATGTTATATAGGAAGCAAATGAAGGGTGATGTGAGTAAAGGTAGCCAAATAGCCAATCTGCTCGATCAATAGCCCATTCAGTCCCTCCAAGATGATGCCAGCTCCACTGCCTTGTTGGTTAGAGGACACATCTACAGAGAGCACCCATCGGAAGTTGGCTTCTTCTTGGTGTGCATCTGCCGAGGAGAGCTCTACCACGAAATCAACATAAACTTGGCCTTTGATAGGGCGTCTGGGCTCGTACTGGACATCGAACTCTGATAGTTCTACTGCCCAACGTTCCATTCTTCACGCCACGTCCGGCTTTTGTAAGACCTTGCGAATGGGCAAGTCTGTCATCACCACTACAGTAAAGCTTTGAAAGTAGTGGCGAAGTCTACTTGCTGAGAACACTGCTATCAGAGCCGCCTTCTCTAGGGCCTGATATCTCACCTCAGGCCCTTGCAATACTTTGTTCACAAAGTATATATTGACTTCTGCACTTGGTCCTGTTCCAGCACGAGGACCGTACTGATCGCCAGTTCTGTAATTGTGAAGTACAAACGAAGCGGAATACCCAGTTGCGGCTTGCACAACACTGGGGGACTGGCCAGGTACTCCTTCAGCTTGAGGAACGCCTATTCACACTCCCTGGTCCAGATGAACATGTTGTTCCTCCTCAAACACTGGAAGTAAGGGTAACCTTTGTCCTCCCCAGCTGATTTGAATCTAGACAGAGCGGCCATCCGCCCTGTCAACTGCTGCACCTCCTTCACTGAGATCGGGCTCCTCATTGCGAGGATTGCAACGCACTTCTCAGGGTTCGTCTCTATCCCACGCTCGGTGAGTATGAAGCCCAAGAACTTACCCGCTTCCACCTCGAACACACACTTCTCGGGGTTCAGCTTCGATCTATATTTAGTTATTGTGGTAAATAGCTCTTTTAAATCAGCAACGTGTTGATCCTTCACCTGCGAGGTCACCACCATGTCATCCACATAGGCCTGCACATTTCACCCTATCATGGGCGCAAACACTCTGTCCATCAGCCTCCGGTAGGTGGCACCTGCATTTTTCAGCCCAAAGGACATCACTGTGTAACAATAGCAAGATAGCTCTATCATGAACGTCGTCTTGCATTTGTCCCTCGAATGCATCTTGATCTGGTTATACCCAGAAAAAGAATCTAGGAAGCTGAGCAACCTGCAACCCGAGGCGCTATCTACCAAAGCATCAATGCTTGTTAGGGGATATGAGTCCTTCAGACAAGCCTTATTGAGGTCCCTGAAGTCTATGCACATCCTTCCCGTTGGCCTTCTTCACCAGGACCATGTTTGTCAGCCACTCGGAGTACTGGATCTCCCTTATGTGGTCGACACTCAACAACTTCTGCGTCTCTTCTTTGATGACCTGTTTCCTCTCCTCGTTGAACTTTCTTCTTCTTTGGCGATCAGGTCGGACCTGGGGGTTCATTGTGAGGCGATGGCATAGGATGTTAGGGTCTATCCCAGGCATGTCCGAAGTGATCCATGCGAAGGTATCCAGGTGTCGTGCTATAACCTCGACAATCTGGTCCTACGCCGCTTGGCCTAGAGACTTACCAAGTTTGGAAATTTTGCCACCAATCTCCCTCTCCGGGATGTCGCCAGCTGCTTCGAGTTGTCTTTCTCGGGCAATCTCTGCGCGGGCGACCCCTTATTCACTTGGGGCCTGGGTAGTGACAGTGAACACCCCTCTCTTTGTCTTGAGGCTATTCTTGTAGCATCTCTTAGCCTCCTTCTGATCTGACTTGATGGTAATCACTGTTCCCCCAAATCAGGCAGCTTCATCTTCATGTGCCTTGTCGATGCTACCGCCCTCAACCTGTTCAGTGCAGGTCTACCCAACAGTATGTTGTAAGCTGAGGGAGCGTTAACAACAAGGTACCTGATGTTCTCTGTGCAGGAGGCAACACCATCTATGAGGGTGGTTCTCAACTCTAGGTGCCCACGCACTTCCACCTAGTCTCCAACAAAATCATACAAACAATCAGAGGCCTCAGTTGGTCAGGAGACAACTGTAACTTGTTGAAAGTCGACCTGAACATCACGTCTGCCGAACTTCCCTGGTCCACTAGGACACGATGCACCTTCTTCACTGTCGTCACTACCGAGATTACCACTGCGTCATTGTCATGAGGGACAATATCTCGGAGGTCAACCTTGGTGAAGACGAGGTCGACGTCAAGGGTCTGGTTTGCCTCTTGTGCCTCTACCGTCATCACCGCTCGTGCGTACTTCTTCCGCTGAGAAGTGGTGCATCCCCCACCCGAGAAACCCCTCAAAATGGTGTGAATCTCGCCATGAACGAGCATCTCGTGCCCCTAATCACCTCCTGGTGTTGGCAACGTCTGGCCTCCCTATGACTCTAGCAAGTAGTCCTTCAGGAAGACATTCTTCACCAGTTCATCCAACTGGTGTTCGAGTGCCAAACAGTTGCGTATGGGTGGCCAAACGCTTGGAGGAACTCGCACCAAGCGTTCTTGTTAGGCCCCAACCTCTTGTCAGTCTTTGCGAGCATCTTCAGTATCTCCGTTATGTTGGGGACAATGATGAGCTCCTGAAATTTCACTAGGAAGTTGTGCCTTAGTGGCACGTCCTCCCTCATGCGTCCCCTAGTTTGGGATTTTCTGGGCTCGTAGGGCTGCTGCTTTGTTGGGGCTTTCTTCTCCGTCGTTGCCTCATGTACCCTCATGGGCTGAGGTCGACTTGGCCCTCGCAGGCGGGTGAGGACAACACAATCGCGCTTCTTAGTGAGTTCCCCTTCTGCGACGATAAAAGCCACCGCTCGACGCCTGATCTCAACGAAAGTCTTGGGGCGGCTCCGGATGAGTGACTCACTTAAGGGTTCCGACATGATTCCCTTTCTAAAGGCGTGCATCATTATATCCTCATCCTTGGTGTGCAGCCTTGCCACTTGTGGCCCGAATCTGTTGAGGTAGTCCTTCAAGGACTCCCCTTGGTATTGTCTTACGTCAAAGAGATTGTAAGAGACTGGTGGGAGAGCCCGATTGGCTATGTATTGCTCCTTGAACAGCTTAAAAACTGCGCGAACGATGTCACATGCCCTTCAGAGAGGCTGATGAACCAATCTAGCGTCGTGTCTGCCAACGTGCTCATGAACAGCTTGCAATGCACCGCGTCAAAGTCCCCAACCAACATCATCTGTGTGTGGAAGGCCTTGAGATAAGCATCTGGGTCCTCTACACCTGTAAAGGTAGCTTTAGGACCCACAAACGTGGCTGGTATCACGGCGTCCATGATCGGTTGTGAAAACGGCATTGGGAAAGTCCTGGGTGGTATGACCGGTTCTTGCTCTTCCACCTCACGTTCCCCTGCCAGGTTCTGCAAGTTCCTGCGCAATTCCTCGTTGGTCCTGCGCAGTTCTTCGTTTCTCGCTTGCAACGCAACCAGATCAATCTGCTCTTGATGCCGCCACCGTTTCCTAAAGGGCGCGCATCATCTCCATGATCTGTTGCATGGTGATGCTCTCGCCTCTATTTGGTGCGACGGATCCTTCCCTCGTGTTTCTCATCTTGATGGATCTTTGCTCTATGCTTGCGAATGGACAAAGTTTTTAATCGTGCCCCACGGTGGACGTCAAATGTTCCTGCCAGTTGACTCGATTGCCTTCATGTCCCTAACGACACTCACACGCCTAATTCTCTCTATACTGGCTCGTGCCTTCCTTTGATCGAAACACCTTGCACCTGCAAAGACAAAGGGGAGCCCTAAAGGTCGTTTGCACTTCGACGCTCAAGTTAATACTAGGGTTAGGAAACACCAAAACTCTTAATCGTAAAAACTCAGTGTAAAACTGTGTATCGTGTAAAACTTGCCTACCTTGTGAGGTTTCTTACTACCCTTTATATAGTCTAGGGTTTCCGTTGTTTCCACTACCCGCATTTATGATTTCTGAGGGTATGTCTTAGCGCCGCTATCACCCAATCTTAGGGTAATCTAGCGTGTAAGACTCCCTTACTGAAGGGCAACCTCTGACGGAATGGCCACCGGGATACCAACTCGTGCACCTAATCTCTGGGGCCATCTGTCTCGAGGGTGCCCTAGTTGTTCACGTGCCATGCATGCAGCCTACCCCTGGAACGCAACCCTAATGGGCCTTAGCGCTTCCAGCAGCTCTTTACTTGTGTCACGCCTGAATGCGCTATTCACACCACGCACATGAGCTCCCTGTGACCTAGGACTCTGCCCTTCTCTTTGGATGATTTACTGATAACTGGTGTGATTTCTGGGATCCACCTCTCGTGGTCCAGCTCCGCTATTTGAATCACCGAGGCCCAATGTCACATCGCCCTCACTCTGTTGCCGAGGACACATCAACACCTCCTAGTGATCGATGTCTGACAACTCTTCGGCATCTTGGCTCGCGTCGCTTGCAAGACACTGGCCATGCTGCTTGTGGGACCCAGCTTACGTGGCCCACCATTACTAGTAGTTAGCGATGTCCGAGGACTGGTCGGTACAATTGGTAAGGATCCAATGTTTGGCTCATGGAACCCTACAAAAGCCATACCAATGACCTAGTCAGAAGGGCATGTGTGGACAACAAAGATTGCTATACCTATTGGAAAATTCCAGGTCAAAATCATCTTGTAACTAGTTTAAGATTGTTGAGTTAAGTGGTGGGTCACTTAACTTTGCTTTGCTTGTTGAATGCTTAAACTAGGAGTATTTTTTGTATAAGGGTTGGGACACTCCTAAAGTGTCTCATTTTAATTCTATTAATTCATTGCTGATAAAAAAAAAGGTTCACTCTTGTTGGTAATTTATTCAGCAAAGCCTACCAGCCTGTAGTTAGGAAATTCAGAAAGATTTTAGACATCCAAAGATGTTTAAAGAGCAAGGACACATTGTTGTTGCCAAGGGTGCTTTTTGAGACACAATCATATGCATATTTGACTGAGAATTCCTCACCCTCCCACACCAATGTGTCCTTCTCATTCCTATTAGGCTTAACGCAAGACAAGGATGTCAACCTTTCTTCCTGTAGAGCAGTTTCTCATTCAAATTCATTACGTCTCCTATACTAAATCAACCCATTCTCCAACCTCACCCACCGTTAACCCTTGGTCCAACGAAATTGAATTAAACCAGGAGTCTTCCCAAAATCTAGCTTTGTCCCCATCTCCAATTCTCCATCCAATTGCTTTTTGGAACCATCTTAGCATACCTTCCTAACTACACACCTTACACAAGTCTTTCCACCACCAAGATTGATGTTTTATAAGGGTGTATGTTTGTCTAGACTCACTTCCATACTTTGAGTTAAGAACGTTGTTGGTGTCTTATAGAGAATGCACACTAATGCACACTTGAACTTTGGAAGAAATCAATTTATTTTAAAATACTTTAAAAATTAAATACTAATATCCATGATCCTTAATCATAACTGAAACAAGGGTTGGATCCTAAAAATAAGCAAAGAAACCACATACATGATTAAAGAAAGAAAATAACTAACTCCTAAAATCAAGGGGCACTACTTTGAATCAGTCAATCATTAACAAAACCAAAAAAGAATAAGTGATAACATTCTTGAACATGTGACTTAACACTCCTCCTTGTTTAGATGATGCAAACTCCAAGTTTCTTCCTATGCTTCAAGAACTTAACTCCAAAGTTCCAAGTTCCCTTGATGTATATAATGACTTTCTTTGAAATCCTCATGCGAGTCTCATTTGGGCAATGCATGAATCTAGATAGAATGTCTACTGCATTTAGAATGCCAAGTCTGGTTGCTGACAAAATACATTAAACATCCTATCAAGCTTCTGAATTCAACCTCATCAACTTTGGCAGATCCATCTTCTTTGACTAGGTTCTCCTTTTGATTCATGGGAGTTCTCATTTCCTTGCAATCTTCCATCTGGAACTTTTTAAGTATTTCTTTTGCATATTTCTTCTGACAGATAAATACTTCATCCTGACAATTTCCATCCCAAGAAAGTAAGTCATCAGGCCAAGGTCTGTGATTTCAAAGACCTTCTTCATTTTCAACTTGAATTGATTGACCTGATCAAGATTATTTCCAATAACTAACAAATCATCTACATAAAGAGAGATGGGTAGAATGTTTGCACCATCATTCTTGACAGAGTAAGTCCAGTGCTTGTTGTTTCCGCCCAAAATTTCTTTGAGAGATTCTTCTCTTGAAGCATGCAATGAGTCATTTCCATTATAAATCTATTTCTCCTTTCACTAACTCCATCTTGTTGTGGAGTGTATGGGGCTGTAATTGATGCTCATTCTTGCCTCCTCACAAAAATGATTGAAAGTTTCTGAAGTGTACTCCTTGCCATTATCAGATCATAAAATTTGAATTATGCAACCACTTTCATTTTCCACCCTGACCTTGAATTTTATAAATGCACCAACAACTTCTGATTTTTGTTTCAAAAAGAAAATCCAACACATTCTTGTTAGATCATCAATAATGCTATATAATAAAGGTTACTATTTAATGATGGTGTTCTTCGAGGACCACAAAGATTAATGTGTATGACCTGCAATTTCTTCAAAGCTCTCCAAGCTTGTTTAAGGAATGATTGCCTATGTTGCTTCCCAAATTTGCCTGCTCGACAATAGGTCAGGTCATCATTAAGATCAGAAAGTCCTTCTCCCAATTTCTTAAGTAGCCCTAAAAGATGAAAACGCCCAAGTCTTTTGTGCCAAATTTCAGTGGCACTTTCTTTGGATTTAAAGGCCATGTGCTCCTCCTCCATTGGATCGAGTGCAAAACTTTTTTCCTTAATTTCAACTTTAAACAAATCTGTCATCAATATCTTTAATTAAGCAATTTCTTCAAAGCTCTCCAAGCTTGTTTAGGGAATGATTGCTTATGTTCTTCCCAAATTTGCATGCTCGATAGTAGGTCAGGTCATCATCAAGATCAGAAAGTCCTTCTCCTAGTTTCTTAAGTAGCCCTAAAAGATGAAAATACCCAAGTCTTTTGTGCCAAATTTCAGTGGCATTTTCTTTGGATTTAAAGGCTATGTGCTCCTCCTCCATTGGATTGAGAGCAAAACTTGTTCCCTTCATCTCAACTTTAAACAAATCTTTGCCATCAACATCTTTGATTAAGTAATGTTTATTTTCAAACATCACTTTATAGCCTTTTTCCAACAATTGACCAATACTCAAAAGATTTTGATCAATCTCTTGCACAAAAAGAACATCTATAATGGTTTTTGTATCTTTATAGCTTGTGATAGCTATTGTGCCTTTTATTGTCAGGTGTTCACCATTTCCAATCCTCACCCCTTTTAATCTCAGTAATTCTCAATTCCTTAAAGAGTTCCTTGTCTTGTGTCATGTGGTTGGTGCAGCCATTGTCAACCAATCAACTTTCACTTGATTCTCTGCTTGAGAAACAAATGGCTACGAACAATTGATCTTCCTCTTCTTGATCAGCAACTAGAGCATCTGCCTCTTTCACCTGATTTTTTTTTGCATATCACTACTTTATGTTCAAGTTGGTTGCATTTGGAACATTTGACGTCAGGTCTTCTCCAACATTTGAATGGTGGATGGCCTTTATTTACACAGTGTTCGCAATGTGGATATGTTTTCTTTAAGCCTCCTTCTTTGCCCTTTTGGTGATTGCTAAATGAATTTTCTTCATTTGATGGTTGGTCTTCCAGTTCTTCTTCTTTTTATACCTGTTGTAATCTTTATGCTTGGCTGGTAAGGCTTCTTCTACTGCTCCATCTTGTCTCATGGCTTTTCTTTTGTTCTTGTACTTGTAAAGCATTTAAAAGCTCTGCAAGAGAAATTTTTGATAGGTCCTTTGTGTTTTTCGGGGTTGTTATGGTGACTTTAAACCTCTTTGGAACTGTTACAAGCAAATTTTCCACAATCCTTGAATCATTTAACTCAGATCCGAGCAACCTCACTTTCTTGGCAATGCTTAGAAGTCTGTCAGAGTACCCTTTTATCGATTCTGACTCCTCATTTTCTGCAATTCAAAATCCCTGATTAGATTCAAAAATTGCATTCCACGAATCCTCTCACCACCTGAATATTCTGCCTTGAGGTAATCTTAGATTGCTTTTGTTGAATTCAAGGACATTATTCATGTGAATATCATAGGAGATAAAACTACAAATAAACATGTTTTTGCCTTTGATTTCTTTTTCTTTTCCTTCTGTGATTTTATTTGTGCCACGGTGGGATTTGATGGAAGTGGATAAATTTCATAGTCCTCTTCTACAGCTTCCCATAGATCCAATGCTTCTAGGTGTAGGTCTCCATACGTAATGCCCACATATGAGAATTGTCTCCATCAAAGACTGGTGGTGTCATTGCTGAAAAATTGGACTCTCCTTCCATTGATGCACTCCACTAACCTCACAGATCCCTTAAGAAGAGAGGTCTAATACAAATTTGTTGGTGTTTTACAGAGAATTCACACTTGAACTTTGGAAGAAATCAATTTATTTTAAAATACTTCAAAACTTAAATACTTATATCCATGATCCTTAATCATAACAGAAACAAAGATTGGATCCTAAAAATAAGCAAAGAAACCAGATACATGATTAAAGAAAGGAAATAACTAATTCCTAAAATCAAGGAGCACTACTTTGAATCATTCAAACATTAGCAAAACAAAAAAAAATTAATGACAACATTCTTAAACACGTGACTTAACAAACATCTTTCCATTTCCCTCTTTCTTTTTCCTTAAAAACGCCACTTCCATTTAGGCAAAAGAGAAAAGTTGAAACAACGAACATCTTTAATCCCTAATCCTCCCTCCTCCCTTGGTTTTCCTATTTCCTCCAGTTGACCTAAGATATTGTTCTGCAGTTCCTTTGGATGCTAAAATAATCCTTTTATATACCAATTCAGGGGCTTTATAGAAGGATAAATAGTAAAGTTCTAAACACCGACTTAATTAAGCATATTCTCCTCGCCAGAGATAAAAGTCTCCCCTTCGAAGCACTTAATCGAGTTCTTAATTTGGTCAAGATAGGTTCCTTATACTGTCCCTTTCTTAGATTGACACCAACAACCATACCTAGATATTTGAAAGGTATTGAAATTTGTGTACAATTTAAAATCTTCGCATAGCATTCAAAGGTGTTTCTTTCAATATTTAGGCCCGCTAATTTAGATTTGTGAAAATTAATTTTTGACCCCAATGCAAGCTCGTAACACCTAAGGATAACTTTGATTGTAAGTACACTTTGATAATTATCTTCACATGTAAAAAAGGTAGTCATCTGCAAATTGCAGAATGCATAACTCAACCTCAAGCCTTCACACTTTTACACCGTTAAGCATGTTCCTCTTAACAACTTGTCTCACAAGCCCTACGAGGCTCTCAACTACAATGATAAAAAAAAAGGTACAAGAGGATCACCTTGCCTCAACCCTCTCGAAGGTTTAAATTTTGTTGTAGGGCTTCCATTTACTAACACCGAAATCGAAGCAAACATTAAGCATCATCTAATCCAGTTAACCCATTTGTCATGAATGTCTAACGTACATAACATGTCGAATAAAAAATCTCACTTAACCGAGTCATAGGCTTTTTCATAGTCCACTTGCATGCATAAACCTTTTTTTTTCGCTTCTCTTGAAATCCTCAATAACCTCGTTGGCTATCAGAACGCTATCTAACTTCCCTCTGTCTTTCAAGAAAACATACTGGTTTTCATCAATTACCAAGGGTAAAACCTTCGAGATAATCTTGTATAATGCCCACACTAATAATATTGGTCTATATTGTTCAAGTTGTAGGGGGTCACATAATTTAAGTACGAAAGCAATGAAAGATGCATTATAGCCTTTAGAGATACTACCTGTGTCCTGAAAGTGCCTAACTACCATAAGGATATCCTTTTTCAAAACCTCCCAGCTATTCTTTATGAAATTCAAATTAAAACCATCTAGCCTCGGGCTCTTCAAGCCATCACATTGCCACACTACTTCCTTTATTTCTTCCTCTGAAATGTCTGATTTTAGACTTACATCATCTTCCAGGGATATAGAATTGAAATCCACTGCTCCAAGCCCGACCCTAAAATCCTTTGCAGTAGAGAATCTTTCTTCAAACAATTTATTTGCTTCCATCCTTACCTCCTGCGGATCCTCCTTCCAATGTCCCCGTATATCAACACCTTTAACTTCATTTCTAAGCCTTCTCCATCTGATAAGAGAGTGATAGTATTTTGAATTAGAATCTCCATGCTTCAACCAATTTGACCTAGCCTTTTGACGTAGAAGAAAGTCTAATTTTTTGTTAGTTAACCTTAGTTTACTAACACGGTCCGACCACTTCAACCAAGAATTTTCCTCCAAACCACTGTTCTCATCTTCATTATCCAAATCCTCAATTTCCTTCAAGAGTTCCTTCTTTGTTGTTTCCAAGTGCCCAAACACTTCCTTATTCCATACTTTAAGATCAACCTTCAAAAGTTTCAACTTGTCCTTGAATATCCTTATTCCATCACCTTGTACCTTGTAAGAGTTCCATTTGTCTTTCACAAATTTCTTAAAATCGTTATCCAAAAGCCATACATCAATAGACCTAAAGGGCTTTGGTCCTTAGTCCTTGACCAAGGATTTCACCACAACCGCACAATGGTCAGAAATTTCCCTTGGTTGAATATATTGTTTACTCATTGGCCATTGTACTACTTAAACTGCTCTATCTAATTTGCTTATTGTACTACTTAAACTTTCTTCCAATAATTGGTATTTCCAGCAGCAAACTGTTTTCAATGAAGCAATTAAACCTTTTAATATCATTTGTTTGGGTGCCCCTGATACTGATTCCCTTCCTTTCATTGACACTCTTGACCATGTTAAAATCACTCAAAAAAACACCACTTGTAGATTAGATTTGCCAACTTGATGTTATGTAATCCCTCCCAAAGAATATTATTTTCAACCATGTTACATGGAGCATATACATTAACCATCGAAATGTTCCTTTTGGATTTGATGTGTTGGCCAAACATTACAATGAAGTCTTTTCTTGTTATATGGTTATCATAATTAAATACTTCCTTATGCCACATGGTTAACATACTCCCTACCTTATCAACACCTTCGTTATGAAGCCATCCTATATTGCTATCTCCCCACAACAAAAAGTATTTTGCATCTAACATTGAATTAGTCTTTGTTTCCTGTATACATACTAATTTTGCACCCTCTTTAGAGATTAAATTCCTCACATATCTCATCTTAGTTTCCCCACCTAGCCCTCTAATATCTAAACTAATAATAATCATAAACACCCAGTTTTGTTCCCCTCCTCACATTTCTTCTTACCTTCATAGTCTCTCTCTTCCATGTTTTCCAACTCTCTAATTACCTTTTCCTCATCCCCACCACATGTTATCCCTATTTGTTTACCTATCTCCCATAATTTAATTGGTTCAATTATGTCTACTGAATTCCATAACCTTATATTACAATTAACTATGCTACCATTAGAAATTGAATTACTCAAAGAGTTAGGTACTAACTTGGATTGGTTGTTATTTCATAACTGTAGGTCTTCCTTTCCTGATAAAGACCTCCACTGGGGATGCCTGCTTGATTCCCCAATTTCCCATAAACCTTGTTACTTCCACCCACATGGAGGGGTAATGTAATTGCCTCCCCATTCTACTACGTCTTCTCCTAGAAAACGTGATAACATCAACGGGTCAAGATTTACTTGTCCTCATTCCCTTTCATACACACCATGGTTGATTAGTTTTGTTTGTGGTCCTTCAAACTGAACTGGCTCATTCTATTTCTCGAAACCATTAGATTTGTGGTTGGTGTAGGGCGTCAGACTCCTCCCAGGCTTCGATGGCACTTGTGAACTTAGTGTAGTTTCCTTCTCACTTGCTCCCATCGATACGCGCTTCACGGATTCACGTACAGGACATGCATTGCTTTCCTCCAAAACGACCTCTCCAATTTCCTCATCAAAGGTTCTGCCCCTAACTTCGCAGGACTAGGCTGGTTTAGATTGTGTATGGTTCGAGCCCATAATGGGCATGGAGTGAATGCTTTTTAGAGCCTCTACTGCCTCAATCAAATTTGTGCAAGGACATCTTGGAAAACCTTGGGATTAGGGCACCCAAGGCTAGCCATTAGGGTTTCACTCTGCCCACATATTGCCTCTTCCATGATTATTTTGGTAACGTTCACCTGCACAGGTTGAGGATTCAACAAACAAGGATGTGACTAAAACATGCTCCTTCCGACCTATGCTTTTCTCTAGCGCCTCCTCTGCTTGTGGTTGTGACCCCTCATCTTCATTTTTGTTCTCTGAAAACATAGTTTCATCTACATATGAATCTGATGAAGAGACAATATCTTATGAATCATAGTGTTTGTAGTGGCATTTGCATAAGCCTTCATTTCCATTTGGAGTTTCCTCTTCAATAATAATACTATAAACATCACCATTAATCTTTATACCTTTTTTCAAACTTGCTTTGTCGCTCCTGAGAAGCCTAACTTGAAGTCTAGCATACTCTATGTCTCAGTTTTCTGTATCTTTATCAATGAATACAAGAGAAACAACTTCACCAACCACTTTTGCAAAACAATCTTTATTCAAAAACAAAATGGGAAGACCAATGCATCTTACCCATACAAATTTATGGCTAGCTAAGGAATTCTCTGACCATGGATCAATTGTATCAAAGATACTTTCAAACCATTCTTTGTTCAACTTTACTAAGTTCTCCATACTTTTGCCTTCTGTTGGAGTCATTAAAATCATATTATCCCTCATTTACCTTGTTTTGATTATATTCATCCCTCCCTTAACGAATTTGTCACGAACCTGAGAAAAGTCTAGCTTTGGTACCATGACCAATCGTACTACTTTCCATCCATGGAAGTATCTGTTTTTGAGTTTCAATGATATGGCCCTTCCACATCACTTGAGAAGAGGATCCTGTCACTGCATTTGCAAAGGATTTCTTCCCTTTCTTTTCCTTCCACACCTCCTTGTGTTTTTATCTCCCTTGTATCATTGCGTATGTTCTTTCTTACCTCCGTATTTGAGCCATACCTTACTCTCATGTATTTTGGCACGTTGACATTGAGCTTCATTTTACTAATATAAATCTGATATGGATCCTTCTCTAAAAGTATCACATTTGCCACCTCATAAAACCTCACAAGACTTCCTTTATTGTAGCCCATCTCTGAATTTTTTTTATCATATCGTATTCTCCAAATCCATTCAGAAAATTACAAAAGAAGAAGGTTGTGAAGTTATGTGATGATTGTTGAGGTCTGTGGATGTTCTCATAAAACCCTTTTGCCATTGCTATAAAGAGGAGAGAGAAAAAAAACACACAAAAATGCATAATTATGTCTATGGATAATTGATGATATAATTTAAGTATCTATATAAATGGTCATATAATCAATTATATAGGGTCAAATTAAATTATCCTTGTAGTGACTTTAAAAACTAGAAATTTGATCATAATGATGTCTTTGGCATAATTGAGTATCTTTTCTAACTGATAACAACAATTTATATTTGAGACAAGTAATCGGTTAAGTTATTTTTCTTCAAAATTGATTGAGAAGATTTACTTAGGCCAATTCTCTCTCCTTGTAGTGTATATAAATGATTACAGTTGAATGTAAATCAATTATTTGTTTTCAATAGAGACCGTTTTTTTAAATTCCAAACCAAAAGAAGCAACCACAAGTTTTGATGTGTTTCTTCCCACGCTATAAAATTCTTGGGTACCTCTTATTTATTCTGCAATGGACTCTTCATAATATATTTGAGAATGTAAAAAACCACATCGGAAAATGAAGGAGAAATGTCCAAATTTTTTATTGAGATAGACAAAAGGAAAAGTCCTAACTTCAACATACATCAATCAGACAGACTCTACAAAATAAAATAACCAAACCAGATATAGCATGCAAAAATTTTAGTGAAGAGAAAATGAGAAAGCAACAAAGTGCGTAAACTAGTTTTTGAAGAAAGAGAAGAGTTGGTGATTGACGAGATTAATAAAGAAATGCAGTATAAAAGTGTATGTACAGTGAATATTTCACTCTCTTTCCACACCCGTTATTAATTAAATTTTGCGATGTTAGAGTTGATATGCTGCCATAAGCACATGATACTCTTTTCTTTTGTCATGCGAATTCTAAAAGTGTGATCAATGTTAAGGCAATGTTAAATTGCTTTGAGCTTGCTTCGAGTTTGAAGGTGAATTTTTTGAAAGCAGAATTGGTGGAGTGGGGGTCAATGAGTTTTCTATTTGGGGTTTTGCAGCAATTCTTAATTGTGATACTATGAAAGTTCCTTTTAAATATTCGGGGTTTGCCAATTGGGAGTTGTCACACGAGGGAAGTTTTTTGGGATGGTGTGTTGGATAGAATCAAATCCAGACCGGGGAGATGGAAAGGTAGGAATTTGTCTTATCAAGTTTGTTCTTTTGTCTATTTCCTTGTTCTATATGTCGATGTTTAGGTTTCCTGTAGGAGTGATGAAGAAGATTGAGAATATTCATAGGAACTTTCTTTGGGGATGGGGTTCCGAGGGGAGGAAGATTGCTTGGGTTTCTTGGAAAAAGGTTTGTGAGACGAAGGGAGAGGGAGGACTCGGTGTGATCAATGTCAAGGATTTCAATTTGGCTTTGCTCAGTAAGTGGATTTCGCGGTTGGGATCTAATGAAGGGGGTTTGTGGGAGGAGGTTCTGGAATCTAAATATGGTGGCTGGAGGAATTTGAAAGAGGACAAAGGTAGTTCTTATGAATCCCTCTGGTGGAAAGATTTGAAAAGGATCTGGCAGCTTCAGAAGTGGGGCAACAATTTTGGAGATTGTTTAAAATGGGAAATTGGTAATGGAAAGTCTATTAGGTTCTGGGAAGACCGGTGGACTGGTAATGATGCTTTCAAGTCTACGTTAATCACTGAGAAAGAAGCATCATTGGATAGTTGTGGTTCCCGGAAAAACTTTGGGTGGGAGTGGTCTTTGGGGTGGAGAAGAAACCTTCTTGATTGGGAGCAGGTGGAGAAATATTTTCATTTGTTTTTTATTGTAGGATATCTTGGTATAACGTGGAACCTTTGTTATGCGTGGTTAGGTATTACGACAATTGTTCATTTTCATGCTTTCTCACACTTTTTGCAGTTCAGGTTGTGTAATGCTCCGGAGTCGGTAAATCTTGGCTTGGATAATATTTGGATAGCGATGGTCAGTGAAATCTGGCGTCATAAAAATAAGATAGTTTTTAATGAGGGAATTTTGGACTTTTCTGAAATCTTTTCTTTGGCTCAGTTGAAGGTTTGGGCTTGGCTCTCATCTAAATTTCTCTCAGCTAGTTTTTTTTTTTCTGATTGGTATCTCGCCCCTTTGGTTTGTCTGTATTCGCTTTAGTGGGATGTCGGAGAAAGTTTCTGTAAAATTATGTCAAGAGCTGTTTTGTTTTTTAGATATTTAAAAAGTGTTATGCGGTTAGCTTCTTATATCTTTTTATATAAGAATTGAATTATTTTTAGTCGTTTCAGATAATGGGTTTTTGATCCTCAATGTCACTTACAAACATAGTATATTGTTAGGGAGAGTCGAAAAGGTATACTTTTCAGATTTCATCAAAAATAATATTTTAGAAAACAGTGTCTTTAAAAAAAATTGGTTATGTTTTTTTTTTTTCCGTCATAAAAAAAAGTTTTACTGTACTAAAAATATGAAGCGGCTCTTATTAGAAAAAACCTCAGTAAAGTAATATTTTTCGACGGTAAAACTGTTTTAACACTGAAAATCTTTTCAGAAATCTTAACTCATCTGTTTTAACTAAGATGGTAATAACCCTAGTTTAAAACCATGAAGTTTAAGTTTTGCTTGCAAATTGCAAAAATAAAAATGGTGATCAAACTTACTTTTATTTATTTTATTTAAACAAGCTAAATATAATGCTTAGACTGAGCTTGTTAAATATGAAGATTGAGTGCTTGAGCTTAATTTATTTTAATTTATTTATAACTTGATTATTTTTACATCAATATATATATACTCGAGGATCAATTTTAATCTGATCAAATATTTAACAAGAGAAGGAAAACAAAAACATATTTAAAAATTCTTTAAAGATAACATTATAAGTTTCAAATTATCATCATACTTAGTGAGTAGTTGATCTCATTTACACTTTTACCTTTTCACCTCTTAACCACTGGAAAACCAATCACATTTTTTACTTGCTCACATGACAAATTGAGATTTTTCTTGCAATTTTCTCTCAATATTTCTGACTGCATTTTCACTGATTATTAACAACATAAAAACTTGAGCCTTGCTGGTAGCAAGTTAATGTACGTAGTGAATAAAGGAGAAAAGTCTGAGACATATGTTCAATGTATTGCGCTATTTTCAGGGTCAAACATACACAAAGACAATCACACATTTTAATCATTAAAAATGTCCACACCACCACAACCAGTCTTATAACACACTATGTCAGAATCATTTGATTCAGAGATTAAGAATGAGTTACACAATGAGGAGCAACAAAGTTTCCAAGAACCGATCAGTTATTGTGAATGCACCTTGCTCTTGGATTGCAGTATTTGAACAAGCGGCCACAAGATATCCAATCTGTGTACATTTCTGTTGTTTTGACCCTGCCACACACTTTACTCATCAACCATCAATGGAGTTAATGTATTTGGTTTTTAAACTACACATCTATACACATTGGTCCCAGAAACATTAAGTTGTCAATTTACAAATAATCATATCCCTATAAGAATGATTAATTAGTATAGATGAAAACTTTAAAAAACTAGAGCAATACAAGTTGTCACTTTCATAAGCCTCTTACAGTTATGACTCAAAAACACTGCAAATTTTTACTCAATTCTCTTATTCAGGGGATACAATGCAAATGACTTCTATAAAGTTGCCATGAAATTTAAGTTATTTATCAAATATACTGTTCTACTGAAGACTAAAGCATGAATTATGATATTACAATACAACAGCTTCAGTTAGCATAGTTTTTTATAATAACTAAAATTATGAACTAGGTGGATTTATTGAGTAAGCTTACATGATATTGTGATATTTACACAGGAAAAAGATATGAAAAACAAGAATAAATATCATGTATTCAAAAAATGGAAGACAAAAATCCAGTATAAAGTTCTAATTATAAGGGTATATATTTATCCAATAAAATTAGGACGAAGACTGAGTTAGTTGAACAATTAAATTTAAGTATGCAATGTGCTAGTAGATATAGGAGGCTTAATTTATGACAAAAGAATATTGGACCTAATTTTAAAGCCTGCTAATGAAATTTTATTGTCTCTCCATGCATTTGATTTGGTGTTTTCAACAATGGACTAATCTACTATAATTGGTATCCAAAGTATTTGCCATACATTTAAGCAAATTATAGACCAAGATTCCAGAAATTTTATGTCAGTACTTGAGTCTTGTAGAATGAAACAGTGGAGTACGTAGGCTTAATTGCATAAAAGTAAAGCTAACTTTTGAGTTTTAAAATTACCTCCACAACAAAGCATATCCATATCTTTTCACCATGAACTTTAGTACCACCCTTCAAAATGGTAAGACCCAAACTTCTTATGGCTTCTGCTATTTCAAGAAAATGGCTGCACTCCTCACAGAGCATCTACAACAAAAGGTATAATTAGAATAAAGAAGACACTCAATAAGGGATTATATCAACAACAGTTTAATATCTCAGATCCTTAAATTAACTGCCACTAACTCCCTTTCTCATCAGGAGGAGTTTCCTCATGTGTTACAATTATTAAATTAATCAGTAACATAGAATAAATCAAATTGTAACTTTCAAGTCTTATGTACCTCCACAAGCATCTGTCCATTCTTGCTAAGATTCTCCACTAATACCGAATGAACTTTCAGATGGCCCCCTACTTCCATTGCCCAGCTTGAGCCCTGCTCATAACTAGAGGATCCAAGAATGTCTGCTTCCATGTGATGCAGCTGCAAAATTTCATCAGTGTTAAACAATGGAGATAAGTTCACATGCAGAAGATGTTGGAACTAAATCAAGAAAATCCTGATGTATGCACATCTTCATGTTCAATCAACTTGACGATAAATATATATAGCATAATTTTTTTACAGACCATGGACCAGAGGACAGATTTCTAAACCTCCCTTAAACCTTACCTTAGACTTTGTATCACCAAAGTCAGCTAGCTTGTCAGCATGTTTAGTTATGCTTTGGAGAAAGAGCATGTGCTTTATTGCACGCTCCAGTAGGGAATCAATACTGCACTGTTGAGGTTACAATGAAAATTTTAGCCACATGAACCAGATCTGTGATCATTACTCAAAACCCAACAAAACAAAGAGGAAACAGACTCCAGAATGATACCTTTGCTCCATTTGGCACCAGCTCTCTCAACTCCTTAATACGATCTTGGATTAATTGCCTGTCCCTTGGCCGAGGCCTACAACTTTCCCCAGGCCTGGCCCTTTTTTTGCTGTTCTTAGATGGTTCAGATGACCTTTCAAGTTGTCCACTACTTGAACTAGGGAACGTAGATGAAACAGCTTTGGAGGACATCACACCACATATTCCTGATGATGAACTCAAAGAATGGTGTTTGTCCTCTTTGACAAGAGAGAACTGATCTATTGAACAACCTTCTGAATTAATAGCATACACATTGTGAGTAGAAGCTTCATGGTTTTTTCCAGATGCCATTGCAGATTGCATTGATGGACAAAACGATAATTCACTATTAACATCATTATTACTATGGCAAATGTTGGCCACCATTGCTTCCAAAAGATGCTCTGGACGAGATTCAGAAGTCAATTGGCTAATCTCATCTGACATTTCAACAGTTTTCATATCTTGATTAACCTGTGCTGGCCAATCAAAACATTTACTCCCTTTCAGAAAAGATGGTCCAAGTGCTTCATGCAGCTCACAGCCAACAGGGAAATTTAACACATGTGACATATCCTTGTAAGAAGGCTCAGAACAAAACTTTGACTTTTCAACATGTTGCGAGTTTGCATCTGAAGGTTGGGTGAAATTCAACACCCCTTTTTGGTAATGCAACTTATCAGTTTCACAAACAACAGTATCAAGAAAAGCTGAAGGAAAGTATGCAGAATCAATTTTGACTTTTTCTGATGGACATATTAAATCATTATCTGTAACAAAGTCACTTAAAAATGACAAGACATTGTTTTCTGATTCCAACCTCACATCTTTGCAGCCACTACTTCCTTCTTCACCCTTCCTCCCATAGAGAGGTTTCATCTCTTCAAAATCTTGATGCTCCACATTCATCATATTGGATATTGACTGAAGCAAAATGGAACTTTCATCACTGTACAATTCAGGCCCCTCTTGCTTGGCCACGTCATCAGACATTTTCACACAAGCAGAATGAGGTGCATCGTTCCTCCCAGAACATTGAAGGAGCATTAAAACATCTGATGTTTCACTCTTCATAGATTTCTGTGAATTGTAAAAGCCAGTTGGCATAACATCTGAAGACAAATTTTCCTTTAATATATCCAGCTGAAAAAAAAAGAAATATAAACCTCATGATAATTCTCCACACATTAAGGTTAAAAGATAATTATGACACGGTTTCACTTCTCTATATTAATAGTGTGTTTAAAAATGTCATGTTAACAGTTACATAAACCCCAAATATGCATATTCATGCACCATGCAGACATGTGAACATAGAGAGAAGTGAAGACAAAAGATTACCTGAGATAAAGAACTCTTCAAACTGCCCTGCATTTGACTGGGACATTGGGCTATTGAGTAATTTTGAGTAGACAAAAAGAGATTTCTAATATGAGTTACAAACCCCGTATCTTCAATCACCTGCTACCAGGGATGTAAAAAGAGAAGGAAATTATTAAAAATAAATCAATTTCCATATAAAATCATATCCAGGAAATCTTCTACAAATCATCAAAATTATAGAACAGCCCAAGACAAGACAATGAAATTATAATATTATATAGACAGGAAACATATTGTACAACACACCCCTAATAAAAACTACTCAGAATTTTCCCAACCCTCCACAGCATGGATTCTCCAATGTGCTCAGTTCATAAATTACTTTCTATTATTTATTCAAAAAATAAATAATACTATCAATCTCTCATTACTTTTTAAAAATAATTCATAAAGAGAACAATTTCCCTCTTTTGTTTATGAAGATACAATGTTTCAATGTCTCTATATTACACATTTATTTGTTTCTTGTACTTTTATTGGATATAAATGTTTTAAAAGCATGGACACTTCATTAACATGCAAAGAATCAGTATCATATACATTAAAGTATCGGTACTTCATAGGTTTGAATACTTCATTGATATGTGTCGGTGAAGTATCCTAGTGTATAAGTATTGGATATGATATGAATCAGATACGGGTACCTGAAACAAATTCAAGTGTTGGTGCTTCATAGCTTGCACCATTTGAGTATATAACTGTTTCTCATCAACCAAGGTCAGGGTAGTCATACATGACATAATTTTCCATGGTACTAAAGCATGTCTCAATCTGGTTTTCATGACAAATCATCTAGTATTGATAGGTAGTTTAGTAAATTATAAATTAGTATACCTGTGGCCTAACATAATTACATGATGCCTAGAGCCTATTATGACAAAACAAGGGGTGATTTGTTAATAACCTTTCCTCCATTTCTCTTTATTTTTCACTATATATGTATTTACCTAGCACATACAATTAGAATTATAAAAGTATTTAACCAATATCTCAATCAACAACCAGAAATTACCAAAATTAGTTGGAAAAGGATTGAAGAAATATAAGCAAGCCGTGCTATCTAACTAGTTATGGTACATCGAAACAAACGAGTGCAAATCTATCTTTTTGGTACATTAGTGGCAGTGAGGTTTGAACCTATGATCGCATGCAAACTACCCAAGCCCCTTGCCACTAGTCCAATCTTTGAGACTTGAATGCAGAAAAAAATTTGAAACCCTGAATACAAAGGCTGCTTTGCACAGCCATAAAGAGATAATACATGCCTTCTTGAACCATACAACCACATTATCCACTATTATGGTACAGAATCAAATCAAATAAAGATGAAAAAGAAAAAAATGTCTTACTTTATTAAGAGAACCAAGCTGAACAACACCAAGTGGGGCTACAGCAACAACAGCAACAGTCTACAAGACAAAATAAAAGCTTAATCAATTAAAAATCTTAATCTAACCAAAGTACAGTGGTGCAGATTTGGAAATTATTTTCAAAATGATAATCACTATCTTTCTAACAAAGTATACTAGACCAGAATGCAACATAGTCCGCTTCAGAGCAGTTCAGTTGTATTTAGCGAATAAAAAATAATGAGACAGAGTCATGTAGTGGCCCAATAATGCCATATTGTGTCTATTACAGTATTAACCACAGTTTTCCAAATATACTATTAAAATTAAATTGTCCATCTCCTAAGCATTTGTAAAGTATGGAAGGTCTAATTTCTGGGTGAAAATAGAAAGTTCACTTTTCCAGATTTTAGTTAAACACGTGTGTTGCAAAGCTGTGAAAAAAATATTAAAGCAGTTAGCATACCCTGATTCCAGCAGAAAACTGAGACTGCCACCCATCAGCAAACTGAAAATTAAACCAAAAAGTGGGAAAGGAATAAGAATGATTGGAACATATTGACATGATACTCCAAGGTTGAGAGATCCTTAATGATGCAATTAAATAATAAGAATCTTCACCTCAAAAGACAAGCCAGAACCTGCAACCTGATTATCTGCACAGATCCACCTATGCTTTCCTGTAACAGCAACCTGTCCAACAATACTGTGAAGAAAGAATATTAGGACAATCTAAACAAACAGAAAATCAAATTGTGTACAGTATAAATTCTACATTTAATCAATCATACCCTTCTCCTAAGGAATATGCATGATACGACATCTTAGCCACTGCTAAGCCTAATGCGTTGTGCGAAAATTTCCCACAACCAATCTGCTCCACGATATTCCGGCAGTGCTTATTTTCTGAAGAGTCATAATCATCAGGATTGTTATAGTACGCGTCCTCCCATGTCAAGATCCTGCAAGCAAGAACCACATCGAGAAACTTTAGGGGACAACATTATGGAATTCAAGTTCAACACTGATAAATAAATCTGTAACATAAAAAAACGAATCACCAAAATTGCGAGCAACATTACATCATTCAACAGTAACGAGCTTTCTGCCAGTACACTTGATATAAAACAACAACAAATGCCACACTTATCCTACTTCCATCACAATACAATGAAAAACATAAAAGATTTCAAATAACAGAAGGATCACAATCCTCAAACAAAATGACAAAATAGAAAACATCCAAGAGCAAAAATACTCGCAAAACAGTACAATGACATTGATTCAAGAGAGCAGATACACAACACATGCCCTTCTTAGTACAAAAACTCTAAATTCAAACCAAGCATGGAAATCACCAAACTTGGAAGAAGGACAAAACACAGGGATAAATATCAATAAAAATCCTTCACACTTAGAGTTGATCTTAGAATTTTGGTCAACTCAACCCCACAAAACCAATTAGATACACTATTTTGACCTTATCATTAATCTACGAGGGATCTCAAACGGTTGATAAAACCCATTTGGCATTATAAAATTAGTTAAACAGGCAAAAGCTGGAAAATGTACACAACCAATCAAATTAATCCGGTAAGTAAAATGGCAAGTCAAATTTCAGACAAAGGATTCAAACATGCAAAACCACAACTTCACCAAATTTAGCATATTATGAGTTGCTTACATCCAAAACGAGGGTAAGTTCAAAGACACACCAAAGGAAAGACGCAACACACAAGGCACACACACACAGAACAAAAAGAAATAACATCACAAGCACTACCAACAATAACAAGATACATAGTAGTATCATACATTCGAGCACGATGTTTGAGCTTCCAAAAGATGGCGTAGTTCCAGTGAGTATTCAAACAGAGGCTTCTGAGTACTTGGTGCAAGTTAGTACCCATGCTGCCCCTCCTTAAACAAGTCAGAAACTTTAACACCCCGAAGGCACCCCCGAGAAAAGGGTCGTGAATTCCAATCCTCCAAAAAAGAAGAAAACCCCTCCAACACCACACACTCACCCTCCTTCCCCTAGCTCCCTCTGTAGGAACCTCTTCCAGCCTGCTTCCTCCGCAATCCCGCTCGCCGTTTTAATGGCGGTCCAACTGTTGGCAGTATCAGACGATCCGCACCCATCACTCACCCCGCCAATTCCCACCACCCCACCAACCAAAGCTTCCAACTTTCCCTCACTACAGTCAAAACAAACCCAAACCCACCACCACACTTAACGCTGAAACTGAAACACCAGACTCAACGCAGCAAATCTCGCAACTAGCCATTGAATAACGAACAACCTTGTTAGATTCCAAAAGGGGTGTGAAGAAGGTTGAGTTAAAGAAGGAAAGAAAAAGGGTGGCTAATTATCTAGCTTATATCCGACGACATGTGAGGCTTTTGCTTGTGGAGGAAGAAGGTTTAGTTTCTCTGGGAATGCAATTGTGAAAGTAGTCTTTACCCTTTGCAGAGTGAGAGAGAGATAGAGGTTTTTGAGAAGTTGTCAATCGCCGAGTAAAGAGTGGAGAAGGTAGAGTGAGAGAATGTCAATGGTGGAAAGGGAGGGAGGCTCTTGTTCTATATCGGGGTCACGTTGGCACGCTTTTCCTTCTAGCTTTTCCACTCGGGGAATCTTCACCGTTGATTCAAGCAATCATGGTAACCATTGCGTAATCCAATCCACCATCCCCTCCTATCATATCACTAACCACACCATGCATTTTTGTAAAGAAAAAGGTCATTTACTTGTGCATGCCAATGTTCAAAATGGAACAATAATAAAACTACTGACTTGAACAAACAAACAAACAAACTGTAATGCAGAAACACTTTAGCATTTCAGAACATGACAGAATTAGTCCTTGATCATATTTTGAACATAAATATATTTATATATATACTTAAGAAACTAATAAAAATGAGTATTATGATACTATTGTTGTGAAGATAAAATGAAAATAAATGGCATGTGGAGACAATGGTTGAAAAAGGGCATGAGGCCCAAAGGGAAGTAAGTGTATGAAGGGTTAGAGGCTAATTAGAGGTTTATATTTAACGTTAAGAAGCACCAAAGGGCAATGGAAAAAGGAGGAAAAAGAATGATGGGGAACAATCCAATTGGGGTATGAGTACACTTTATGGTGGTGTCAATTGATGGCCAACAGCATCATGCCAAATTGAGGACATGCTTCCTTATTTTCCCCTCAAGTTTTCAATCCTTTCTTTGAAACCCTAGAGAAGGTACCCTGCTACCCCTCTTAAGGTCCTTTTCAACAATGATCTTATTGCCCTAAAGTTGTGACACCTTCAACCTCCCATTTCTTCAAACAATTCCTACTTTGTCACGATATAATTGAATCTTTTAGAGTGCCAACCTTTGTTTCACACACTGCTGACCATGCTGCCCTTTATCATCATAGCTTTCCACCGATTTACACCTTCTTTCTGTTTTACCCTTTACAAGGCTTGGAAACGGAGTTTGGAAAAAGTCCAAGTTTTTTTGCCTCTCACACAATTACCTAGGAACATGTTCTATTGGATAACTAAAACATGTTTATGATCATTGATCATGTTCAATTTGTTCTAGATCCTATCGTATAAATTTGTTTTAGACTTTAAAAAAAATTCTACTAATTTTGTTGATCAAATATAAAGTTTATTTGAATCTGACTACCGAATGCAATAAAAATAGCTAAGAAAAGATTAATATATCTTGTTAAATATTTTTTTTTAGATTAGATTAGAAAATATTTCCTTTTTAGTAATTTAGATCGTGATTCATTTAACTTAGTTAGATATTATTACTTGTATTTAAGATTTAATATTAAACAAAAAATAAATTAGTATTAAATATGTAATTTTATTTATTTAAGATTAGTTTTAATGTTATCAAAATTTTAAAAGCCGCTTCTTCATCCATTTCAAAAGAAGTCTCGTTTTAACACATTTTTTTAATTCATATTAAGTGATGCTTTAGGTTTTTTACGTAACATTTAATATTTTATTTTTATTTCATCTCAAATAAATAATTAATATGAAGAAAGCAACCCTATGGCAGAAAATAAATAATAAGAACAATTTAGAAAAAAAATGACTCATTAAATTGTTTCATTTTGTGAAAAATACTTAAATGTACCTAGATTGAAATGGAGTACCACAGTATTGTGTGTGCCTAAATCAATTGCGTTAAAAAGATATCATTTTACAGTTTTTTTATCACTTTTTTGAACGATAAATAAATGAAACTAAATTGATACATGCAAAATTAAATTAAAAAGTAATATAATGATTATAAAAGTTAACAAACTTATATAATAATAAAACAGAAAAATTACTTTCAAAACAATTTACAGTTTCTTGGACTATTCATTCTTTGTGGAATGGAAGATTGGAAAATTCATAGAAACAAAATCACATACTATAATTAACTAGTTACAGGTTAATTAAACAGTAAAAAGAGACGATATAGTATTAATTATTAATGTTGGTTTGATGATGTAGAAATTTCAATTTGTCGGAAGTAGTTAACAGCAATTTACCTGGTTTCGTGCAGTATGGAGGCATAATCATTCATATTTGTTTCTGTTGCTAATTGGTTGGGTTTACATCTACCAAATCAATTATATCTCTCTAAGTTTCCTCAATTATCGATCATCTATCATAATTATATACTATCACCCATCATCTATCATCCAAATTTTAACCACAACACACTCTAGCTATAACTACCTATACTAGTCAAATGCTTTCTTTATAGCTCACCCATTTTCAATTTTTAATCGTCTGTGTATGGAAAATATTTTGAGTTTTGAGTCTGCACTGGAAAAGATTCTCTTATATGAATGCAGAAAAAAATGCAAACAAGAAAAGAAAAGAAAAGAAAAACCATGATGTTCAGTGGTGGAAGGAATAAAAACTCGTTGAAGGAACATTATTGTTTCTGGCAATAAATTTAGTTATAGGGTTATGAAAAGCTTGCACAGGTGATGGTCATAGGAAAAAGTCAACTGGGCTATGCATGAATATGGTAAATCAGTGATTCTAATGATACAGTGCAGGGAGGACTGAATATTATCATGAACGCAGACACAGACCAAACAACAATCATTTATCCCTCTCCCTTTTCCCTATAGATTTTATTTTTCTTCCTTTTTAACTAGGTGCCTGTTAATAAATTTACCAAGTTCTCAAAATTAAGGAAATAATAAAATGTAAAATAAACTATAAGATTGAACTATCAAACACTTCTTCAAATTCTATCTCATGTTCTAACCTGATTTAGATCTCTTCTTCAAAATAAACTGTTGTTATTAAGATTAAAATTTGGTGTCCATCAAATGGTTAATTTCTTTTCAGAGGTGATAGACACGATCAACTACTCACTTTGATGGATCTTGCTGTTCATACTAGGAATATAGATAGTGAGATGGGTTTTTTGTCAACTATATTTTTATCACAAGAGTTGAAATATTATTTAAATATTTTTATTTTTTATTATTGATAAAAAAACTCGGATAAAAAAGTTTAGTTTCATGTAGAAATGTAATTAAATTGACTAGCATTATTATTTATGCCTGTTTTTATTATTATTAATGTTAGAAATAATAGGATTCAAAGCCAAGTCTTTTGAGTGACAAAAAATCATTAACCACTAGATCAAACTAATTCTTTGATTACATTATGATCTTTATTACACTTTATGATTTTTATTGTCTGATGTAATGATTAAAGTTTCTTTGGTCATTGAAGGAACTTAGTTTTGAGTCTCATCCACTTCAGATAAATTTGAGAATAAAATGTCTTTATTCAAATAAAGCTCATAAAATATGTATAAATTCATACATTATGAGTTATTTTGTATTTATTTTAGCAATTAATATTCATAAGTGTCTATATTTTAATATGAAATATTACTAAAATTAGGCACTTATCACTCTCGCCAACTTATAATCTTGCTGGTCCTCGAGAAAAGTAAATGAATATATTTGAATTTAAATATCAAAACAACTTAATTCACTAAACAACAAATCAAATTAGAAACTTATGATGCTTCTAACTTTAAATATAGAAAAGTGTAGATACAATCAACTTCCTGGATCAGATCAAAGACCATCATTAAGGAATTCATTCTCATCACAGTTGCTTTTCATTTTATCTTCAAATCACAAACATATTAGAAACATGAATCTTGAGGTCTTTTCGAGGATTGTAATGAGGTTGGGTTTCCAAAAAAAATATTATTTTTTAAATATAAGAAAATGCAAATCTTAAAGAAGAAGAACATACTTACCGTCCAATATAACACATATGTGTTATATAATCACCATTTTCTTTTGACTTCACACTTTTCGTCATTTTCTTTCTACCTTTTCATGATTTTCAACATGAATTTTTTCTTTCTCTTTTTTCCCATTAATAGGAATAAATTATTCTTATTTTCAACTTTTTGAGCTTTCACAATTAGAACCAACCATTTCCTTTTCTATGTATATTGCATTTATGTTCTCCTTCCTTAAACATGCTAAAGAGTAAGAAATATATCATTAAAGGTTTAGGGTGCAATAATAACAAAAATATCTTCATATAACTCATACATGTCATAGGGTCCATACACCACTCAGAGTAGGAAAAGTCAGTTTGGTGTTCCTTAATTGTTATCCACGACCACACCTTTAGTTGTGCGTAAATACTTCCATATAATCTATTCGAGCATTCTTAAAAATACACTTATTCCTATGTTTCCAAATCTCTTCAACTATTGCAATCCATATTTACCCCCAAACTCTATTAATCTCTCCACCCCTACCTAACATACCAAAAAACGTAAAATGTTGTTTTACTTTACAATAATTCACTGCTAACACTCCCAACCAAGTATAACACAAACCCCTATCTAGCCAATCTACCCTACATGTAAAACAAGTGGTAAACTAAGTACATATGAATTGAGCTTAATAACTATATAACGAGATCAAATTGTGTTATAATAAGTTTTAATTTTGTGGATCGATTCATACCAATGTGTACAACCCCAAGAGGATGATCAAAGTAATAATACAAGTTATATAAATTAAACATAAAAATTAGTTTGAAAATTTAGGACTTGGATAATTTCATTCTTATTTTTTATTAAAATATTCATAAATTATTATTATTTGAATAACATTCCCTAATTGTCAATTCCAGAATTTTTTTCATAAAAAATAAGAAGCTAGATCAAAATACACATTGGAAAAAAAAATTAAAATGCAATTATCCAATATACTTAACAAAATTAGATAACCACATGCTAGGTTTGTGCAACAGATAAGCATCCACATCAAGTGCAACAGATAAGCATGATTTGAAGGTCTTTGCAAGTGTGTAACTATGAGATAGCAAGGCAAAGTTGGCTGATGCAGACATTTTCTTCTGTCTCCTCTTGTATGCTGTATGGTTAATAATAAAAAAAAATAGTAAATAAAAATTAATTTTAGAGATCAAAATAAATAAATATTAACTAAAATAGAAAATATTTTATAAAATAAAAAAGTTATTGATATTTAAAGTAGTTTCTATTATTAATAAAAAATTATAAATTAGTTTTTAATTTGGTATATAAGTACTAGCTACCAAGATTAACTACTAATTACTTATATTCTAAATTAGTTTCTATTAGTCTTTTAGAGACTAATTTGAAATCTAAAATATTAGTAGCTAAAATTTTTGTAGCTAATTTAGATACCAATTTATAAACCATTTTTTTAATTTTTATTAATAATAGAAACCACTTTACACACCAATAATTTTTTAATCATTAAAATAGTATCTAATTTAATTAATATACTAATTATTTTTTGTCTCTAAATTTAGTTACTATTTAATGATTTTTTTGTAGTGTAAGTTGATACATAAAACTCCTACCACTAAAAAAAAAAAAAATCATAATTAATTTTAGAAATAAAAAATAATTACACTAAAAAAATCATTAAATAGAAACTAATTTTAGAGACAAAAATTAATTATTGGTTGTCTCTAAAATTAGTTTTTATTTATTTTTCTTATAATATTTTTTATATTTTATAAACTAAAATATTATTGGTATATAAAATAGTTTTTATTATTAATAAAAATTTATAAAATACTTTCTAAATTATATATAATATTAGGTACTAAAGTTTTACGTATTAACTATTTTAGATTTCTTAAATTAATTACTAATTTATAATTAATTACTAATTTATAATTAAAGATTAATTTAGAATCTAAAGTGATTAATAGCTAAAATTTTAGTGGCTAATATTAGATAACAAGGTAGATACCAATTTAAAAACTACTTTATAAATTTATATTAATGATAAAAATTATTTTAAATATTTTTTTAGTTTATAAAATAGTATATAACTTAAATAATTATTTTTTATCTCTAAAATATTTACTATTTAATTATTTTATACTATTTTGAGCTAAATATACAATTAGTATTTGCCTGCAAGTTGTCTAATATTACTAAAGGAATTTGGAATTTGGTATGGTAATTAAGGAGCAAATATAAGAATTAATATAGGTGTTTGTCTAATATTTGTTTTTAAGCCCATTCACAATCACTAACTTTATTTGAGTTTTTTTATGACCTCTCGGGTTGAACATATTCTTGTACTTTTTTAATATGGATTTTTTTTTCACCTGCTAGTAAAAAAAAATAAACTATAAATTAGAGGTGAGTAAGAGCCATTCTAAATTTACTTTTTATTTTATTACTGTAGGAATATATTAACTTTGATTTTTTTAAAGTCTTCTTTGTTTTTATTATTTAAAAATAAAATTGCTTTAAACAATAAAGTCTCTTATATGGTAAATAAATAAATAAATAAATAAATAATACTTTTAAACTAGTGTATGAAGTTATTTCTATTAAAACAACAATATTTGGTTCACATAAACATGTATAATATTACATAATTTAGAATTGGAATTCACTTATTTTAAAAGTGAGCGAAATGACTTTTTAGTCTTCTATTTTATTTTAGATTATCCATTAATAAGTAAAAATATTATTTAATTTTATGTCAATTATTTATATTTAAAATAATAAATTAAATAATATTAATTATTTAAAATAAATAAATTATGTGTGACAAAATTTTGTTGAAATATATATATATATATATATATATATATATGTATATATAACATTTATTTAAATAAGAAAAGTCTAAAATAAAAACATTTTTTATCTTTAAAAATAATATTTAATATTAATATATATAAAATAGATTGTTTATAAAAATAATTTACTTCCTGCAAAATAATACTTTCATTTTTCTAAGAAATATTTATCTAAAAAAAAAACTTTTATTATAAACAGGTAATCTTTCCAAAACAATCCATATAATATAATTTAAAGGTTAACTTCTCATATTCGAATTCAGTTCTCTATTTTATGAATTGTTTTATATCTTTGAAGTAGCCTAGGGGTTTAACAATGTTATCTGGTGTTATTTTGCCATAAAACATACATAGAAAATTGTTTATGCACGAAAGATGATAAATGTCCTTCTTTCTTTGATATGCTTTCTTTTAGTGCTGGTGTATTACGTATTCCCTCTTTACAAGTTTATGGTTAAGAAAAGAGGATTGTATTGCAGGTTCATAAAAAGATAAAGAGGATTGTATTGCAGGTTCATAAAAAGATAAAGGTAAAGTGAGGATGTTGTGCATATGGTGATAGAGGTTGTAGGAGAGTGGGAGGAGGATAGTGAGGAGGTTGTGCCTATTGTACAAAGGTAGAGAAACAATTTTTGTGTGGTTGAAATAACATTTTAGAAAATGATCATAGTTGATTGCTTAGTATGCATACCACTGGATGAGACATTCTAGAAGATCTAATTTCAGTATTTATACTATTTATGTAAAGAGACTAATGATTAATACAAAGTTGATGTCATGAAGGTGTTGTTGATTTCAAATATCTCTACAAGAGAACGCTACATGCTTTCTTGAAAAATTATGATCTTTTTATCTCTTCAGGTATTGTAAATATCTTTGTTGATCAATTTTTTGTGTCAATCGTTTTGAAAAATCAATTCTAAGCTAATATAAAGTATAGTTTTTTTATATAGGTTGTGGAAAGATTTATCTTAAGGGTTATGTAATGAAGTTTTTTTATAAGAGTTGGGATAACCCTTAAATACTCTTATTTATTTAATTTTTTATTTATTGATAAAAGAACCATTTTAAGATGGCAACATTAATTTCAAGTGAGAACATCTATATAATAACAGGATAAATAGAGACTAAAGTTATGGTAAATGTGCGAATATATGTAGATTAAAGGAATTTTTTTAAAAACGTAATAATGAAAATGGCTAATACTCTCAGCTGATAAGAATTTAAATTTTGAGGTATTTTAATTTGAACTAGTGAGAAATATATTTATATGTTTCACTCTGTTAATTGTTCACCTTAATGAAAATATCCTTTTCAATCTGGTTATAGATTCGAAATGCCACTTTTTATAATGTTACATGGTCGAGTTCCTTTTGGTTGCTTTCCCTTTTTCTCTTAACATGGTTGGGAGCCAAAATCATCCCAAATAGATCTTCTAGCTCAGCTTTTTGTTAACACGTAATCTAATTCACAAAAGGATCACTCCTTGGCCTTCAAACTCATGAGTACACTGTTCCATCTCACTCATTCATATCTCTCTCTTAGTCAATATCCATGGCCCCCACATCAAAATGGAATACCCTAAGAAAAAAATGAAAACTTTTCTTTTGACACCACAAATAGTAAAACACACTTCACAACTCTTTATAATAATATAATAATATTTTTAATTAAAAAATAATTAAAATAATATTTTAGACTGTTAAATGTATGTATTTACTATTCACGGGGTGAATATATCATCTTCCAAGAAAAAAACTTCAAAATATGTTCAATAATTGCCCTAGTGGAGACCACTACCTGAATAAACTATCTTTAAGCTACAAGCTAACCAACTAAAGATGTGTGGAGTTTTTCTTTTTTCTTTTTTAGTTTCAAGTATTTTCCATTGGAAAATCTACCATACACGTCTCAAGTGGCATTTGGTTAGAGATTTTGTTTCCACTCCCCTTGAATTAATGATCATTAAGTGATGCCCCAAGCCAGTGATACAACAAGCATAGCTTAAGGAATCCAATGATAATCACAGCTCAAAACTCTTTCAAAACCCTTATAGCTCTTGTATATTTTTTTACCCAAGCAATAATGTTTCCGTCCTTGAGTGTAATAAAAGATAGAGAAAAGAAAAAGAAATTCTTGTCAGCTTGTGGATAATGAGTATATAGAATATTAAATTTCTTACTTTCTTAGGGAATATCATAATTATTTTTGTAAAAATGTTGTCCAATCTTCAATCACTAATAATGTTATATGATAACTACAACGGTTAATATGGTCCAAGGCCATGTTGTCACTTTCTGTAAAGACCCATTTGAGACATTAGGGTGGGGAAATGGAATCGCCATTGATTTCTCTTGGGATCTGCACAAACCAAACGTTGCCCATATCCAACACTGTGTAATCTTCAAATGGTACTGTTGCAGGTAAAGTCAAGCATTATGTGTTTTAAAATTCATAAACTTTGTGCTAAAGAAACTCATTCCTACCACCATGAAAGGTACAAAAACTTTTTGTAACCACAAGTAAGTTTACCATGATAAAAGTGCTTAATCCAAGATAAGATTGGATTAGTGGGGAGATCGAATACATGTATCATCCTTCTCATTTTCTCTCCACTCAAGTTAAATATTTCATGCCAATGATTATTGACAGGAAGATCTTGTCGTGAAAATGTTATGTTATAGGAGTGATAAAGTGATGAAGCTTCGGCCACCTTCAACGATTTTGATTGCATGCAATCTATTTCAAACCACTATGCTGTAGCCATTCAGAGATTGTGAATATTCACAAAAAAGCTTCTGCATAAGGTTCAACACATGCTAAAAAAAGACAGGCTTTTGATTTTGTACAAAATAGAGCACCATTTTTTGTTCAACAAAACAAGGAAAAAGAGATGAGATTTGATGACACCAAGAACCATATTTCAACCAAGATCAAGATAGGGTTTCCATCTCTTAACACACAGAAATTAATTGACAAAATATATCTCTACATGGCTAAATGCAATGCACTATATATCTGTAGAGAATTTCTAACAACTCAATTCATTTCCTTCTTTAAGAACAATTTCGCCATAAATAATCATGAAGAAGCACTCAATTTAAAATTACGTAAAGTTTGAGTGATAAATAAAATGGAATTTTTAAAATTTCTCAAAAGTGTGAAAGGTCCCAACTTAATTAGGGATTTTTTTTAAAATTAAAACAATATTATCTAAAATGATTAAAAACATATAGAGGTATTATATTTGTATATAACAAATATTAAATACTATTTTTTGTAATATAAACATTCAAATTATAGTTTTTTAAATTTGAATTTAATTTTAAAAACTCTATTTAAACTTAAATAAGTTTTATTTCGTGTGACCAAATCTTGTTTTGGTTATAATATCTTTTAAAATATAGATGCCCATCAAATTTTAAAATTTTGCTTTTAAGTTCTTGAAAAATAACTACTTTTAATCCTCCTATTATTATTTTAACTCTTGTAATTGATCTCTAAAATAACTTTAGATTTCTCTATTATTCTCTGTTTATCATAATACCCATTTTCTATAATATAGTAATGTAGATGTTACAAAATGCATAGATTTAATAAAATATTGGAGTGAACTCAACAACACAAGTGGATTAATTACATACCTGTTCAAATAATTTGAACGTAATTGTACTATAACTTGAGTGAACTTAACTAAATTGATATTTTTTTATAGTATCTAAATTTTTTAAAATAATATTAATAAATATTTTATTTTAAAAACATATTTTTCAATTTTGTAAGTTATAGTTCAATTTAATTTAAATAACTTACTTAAAAATAATTCAATACAAGTATCAAAAGAGAATCAATGCATATCATTATTTATAACTACGGATTGACATAACTAATATTATTAAACATTATTATTAAACTTATATTACAAATCTATTTTCTTTAGTGTAGATCTGATTATGAATAGTTCCATACAATTATAGCATCACTTCTAATTCAAAATCTTAATCAAAATGAGTTTTTAAATTTTTTTCCCTATAATACTCGTCTCATTTATGTTTATCTTGCTAAATGTGAACCTAATATTAGAGAAAATCAAGTAAAATTAGTAAAATTAGAGAAAAAATAATTGGTCACTATATTAATTAAATTAAATACTATTTTACATATAAAAAATTATTAATAGTTAATATGGCTGTGTTTGGTCTTTTCTGAATGTTTAATAGGTTCCTATTTTCTGCTGCTGAAATAGGCATATTGAATTATTCTTAAGGTAATTTTTATAATAAGATTAGAATATCCTAAAATAATACTTTTATTTATTCATTCATTAATTACCGATAAAATAAAACTTCACACTCAAAGTCTTACTATTAAATATGAGTCTTAAACTTAAATGTTCACTTTTTACAAATGTCACTAGTTAAAAGAAAAACACAATAAATAATGAAAGAAAACAATTAAATTATTTCAATTTTCTACATAAAAATATTTCTTAGAATAATGTATATCGCATTATATTAATGTATGTAACTAAAGAAAAAAAATTAAAAAAAAAAAACTAAGATGGTGAAGACAAAAAAAAACCACCTAATACAAGTAACATACAGTAAACAATCTAAATAATCTTTTGTATTCTTCATAACACGATCATGATGTATAAACTTATGTTATAATAAGGTTGCTAATTTATTTTATTCTTGTTTTATTTTTTTTATTGTTTAGCAAATTCAACACTAATAAAATTATTAAGAATTGAACTTTAAACTTAATTTAATCTATTAAATTGAACTGTAAGATGAGGTTTGTACTTATTTTTTTTATCAGCAAAAAAATAAAATAAATTAAATGGGACACTTCACGGGTGTCCCAACCCTTATACCAAATACCATAGCATACACATAAAAACACTCAAAACAGTACAATCAGAAAAGTTGGTATGTGATGGTTGTTGCAAAAGAAAAACAAGATGCAGGGTCTACCACACAAACACCCAAGAGTTGCAGACAAAATACAAATGAATCCTTAGGTGCAGGGACTAACACACGCAGAACTGTTGACAGTTTGCAAATGTTATGAGATTGACACCTAGCTCCTTCCTTGTTTCACAATATTGCACACACTCCTTCCACCTGCTTGTGCTTTTGTCACACCAAAAAAGGACTTTAAAGACCCTCCGTACCTCCTCATTGAATTTAGTTTCATACCTTTGCGTCTCAGGTACTTGGTCTTGGGCATCAATTAGGCTGCAGATGTAAGAACCTTCAAAAACTAGAATCCCTCAAATATCTTCTCCATAGCAGATAATCACCGCCAAACTAAATCTGTCAGCCCCTATAATCTCACTTCAAACCAAAAACAAACCCACAATCAACCCATGATTTGCTTATTTCTTCTCTGACTCATACATATCAGAGAATTGTTTCGGTATCACCTGAACCTATTTTACTGGTCCTGTTCCACAAATCCAATACAGGGAGCAAAATACATGATGCAGAATCTTCCAGTCACGATACTACTACTGCTAAAGGTCTGTAGTTTTGTTCCCAAGGGCTCCTTATACTTCCAGATTTCCTTCTATGGCATATATGCTACCATTAGTGACCACAAGTTCAACAAGATCAACAAATTCCAAACATCAAATAAAACATAGGCACACAGAAACCCTTCCTCCCTTTTTATAGGTTTTACCCCTCCATCTCCATAAGTGATCCTCCCATGCATACACCAGCCAATACACTGACCCTACTGTCATCCACAACTTTGAATACATTGGTTGGGGTTTA
>Ga0123342_1001579_pt1 | contig 38304 bp, 23 predicted proteins | sample Turbeawhitnodule_FD_89960 | JGI IMG/M metagenome (GOLD analysis project Ga0123342, IMG submission 89960) | Root nodule microbial communities of legume samples collected from Mexico - Turtle bean Mexico white nodule | ecosystem: Host-associated > Plants > Roots > Nodule | place: Mexico: Nepantla...
CTTTAATCCTACATTTCCCAGTTAAATACATTATAATCAATCAAAATAAACAAATAAAGTTGTGTAAACTTTGTGCCTTCAAATTCATATCAGTAATAAGGATCATTGAAGTTACTGTGCTGTAAAGTAGTTGACAATATTTGCTATGAGAATCCCAATGGTGATATTAAGCTGGAACAAGATGTTCAGTGCCCCACGGATTCTTGTGGGTGCAATCTCAGAAAGAAACACTGGCACTGCCTGTAGTGAAAACCCAAAAAGTCAAGAATCGATAGCATTATTATTATTATACTCCAAAACAATTGCATTTCACAAAACCGTTGAGGAATTCATATAAGGACCTGGTTGGCGAAACCAACACCACAACCGAGCAATAGTCTCCCCAATATTAGCAGCGACAAACTATTCACTACAGAGTTTAAGACAGTTCCAACAATAAAGAAAATCCCTGCAATCAACATAGTGTGTTTGCGACCTAGCTTTCTGGTGACACTGGAAGCAAACATGGTGGCTACCAATGCTGCAAGGTAGAGAGAGGATGTGAACAATTGAAGAGTTTGATTGTCATATTTGCAGTAGTTACTGTCCACTCCATGCTCTTGTATCTTTTTGTATACATCTGGAAAAAAATGTTGTAGAAAGCTAGGCATTGATGTTACACCACCTGCATTCACATGCATTTCACAAAACATTAAGTAATAAAATAGCTTGAAATCAAAACTGCAACAATGACTAACCAACCTCCATATATCACACGTACCTGAAATTCCAATGTCATAACCAAACATAAGACCACCAGTGGCAGCCATAATGCATGATATTATGACAGTATATGTGATCTTTGCCTCAAAGTTGACATCCCCTGAAGTTGATGCAAATCCTCCCCCTGCCATGATAATTAACTATCAAAATGACCAGATAATTTACAATTGATTTTCTTTGCAATATATATAGGAATGTAGCGAACTAGGTTCTATGTATGGCCTCTTTGTTTTTGCGGGCTCCACGAAAATTTTAATAACAACATTTCAAATTAAGCACTTTACAGGATTAATATTGATGGCACAACTGATACATGGATGGATACAGGTTGATCAAACACCATCATATCTTTGCAACATGTCTATTGCTAACTATATATGATATATATACACACACATTGATAGGGTAATATTTCTCCCAAATTAGTTTTCCAAACTTGTTAGAATCTAAAATAAATAAAAAATGACTAACAAATATATAACAAAATTAGGGGAAAAAACTCAAAGTGAAAATATTTTGATAAGGATCAAGTTAGCCCAAACGAGAAAAAATAGTTAAATTATGATATAGAGAGTCTTTAACAAATATTTTACTCCTAACATCAAAGGAAATTGTACCAATTGTAATTTTACATAGTTATTATTAAAAATATTTTTTAAAATTATATACATAAATAAGTAATGTTTGTGTGACACGACTTTAGTATAAAGAAGTTGTAATAACTTTACATGACTTTGTTTAAAATTATATTAAACTCGTGTGATTCATGCACGATTTTAATGTTGATGAAGTCGTATGTATCAATCACAATCAATCACGACTTTGTTTAATATTTTATTTTATTATTAGTGAAGTCGTGCTAGGATTTAACGATTTTGATTGATTGTAGTGAAAGTTGAAGTCATATCAACACGACTTTGCCTTGAATATTTAATTTCGTTCAATGTGTGTTTTATTTATTTTTAACGAAATTTTGATAAAGATGTATTATTTTTTTATGTATTTAATAATTTGCAAAAGTGTAAATTTTGGAAACTGTAAATAATTGTTTGTAATTATTGTATGTGTGTTAAATAGATAGCAAACGTTAATGAGTAAATAAAATAGTTATGCATGTTAAGTTATGTAATACGTTTTTTGAATTTAGTGAGGAGAAAAATGTTACAATTGTACACATGTTATTCCCTATACAATGTCTACTATTGTGACATTCATTCCAACAATAAGAACATTTTTTTGCCTTATTTAAAATTGACATATTCATTTCTTTATGAATACAATTAGTAGTTAGTCTTTCTGATTCGATTTGTCCCATGTGTAGGTCGGGTGTGGAATTTGGTTAATAATCTTCATTTTAAATTGGAAGAAAATGGAGCTTATAAGCCTTGAAAATGTTGAGGAGGTTGTAGACCGAGGTAAAAAAATGTTGTAAACTGTAAATAACAATTGGAATAAACAACAACAACAACATATAGACAAGGCAGTTGAAAAGCTTAAAACTTCCCACAATCATACCACCATCAATTTAATTTGCTTGTGTGTGACATAGGTTGACATCGGAGTTAAGGAGTGACCATCTCCTGAACATCAAATTCTAAAATTTGTCGATTATATCTTTGCACATGAAACATAACAGATTGTTGTTCATTTATCTTAGTAAGACAATAATATCTTCAAGATAATAATGGTTTGTTCATAAATGCACTTCGTCTCGGTTCCTCGTTCAACAAACCAAAATTTTGTTCTTTCAAATGTTGTCTTAACAAGAGCATAAATAGCTAGGGATTGTGCTCCCTTTGAAATAGAGTTCATGCATTATTCTAGATTTGTTGTCATGTGAATGTACCTCTTGCCTTTGTCATATGTTTGAGTCCACTTTTCCAATGATATTTTATCTATCCAAGAGACGATTTGTTGAAATTTTGATCTCATTGTCGATAATTTTGCTTGAAAAATGGGTTATTTAATTTCATATGTTGTGGAAATGTAATAAATAAAATTACTTAGACATTTACTCATTTTTGTATTATTGCATAATGTCAGTTAAGGAATATAAATACTCATGTTTATTTGTTATCTTTAAAAAAAAAATTAACTTTTTGTTAAAGTTATATGCAATATGTCATATGTAATACATTGAGGTTGGCCTATCTCCTTCCCAACCAACTTCTGGAGATTCTAATGTTGGCAATATGGTTGTTCCTCTGTCAATTATCAAGCATACATATGGCTTAGGTGTGATGTAGGCTTGCACAGTTGGAAGAACCATATCATATCTTCCTTTATTTCACCTTCAACAATGAAAAAATTAAGAGGAAATATGCTCTGATTTCCATCTTGACCAATTGCGATCAACAAAGTCTCACGATATTTTCCAGCGAAGAATGTCTCATTAACTTGCACTATAGGCTTGCAATAGTTAAAGTCGTTAATGCAAGACTCGAAAGACCAAAATTCATGTTCTAAGATGTAGTAGAGTTGTCTTAAACATTGTCAACAACATACAAGAGTAACATATTGTACAATGGTATCTAAAACACTTTGTTGGAAAACTTTAACCATCTTGAAAGATGATTATATGATTCACCAACAACTATATTTTATTTTCGTTTTACATCTTTTTTTAAATCACTTCATATGTTATTATTAATAACACATTAGTATATTTTAGTTTTCATACAAAATATTTTTAACTAAAAAAATTAAAACAAAATATGAACATAATGAACAAAACCAATATTCAATTATATATTCAAGGCAAAGTTGAACCAAGGGTGTATGACTTCAATGCAATATAAAAATAATTAAAATTGTGTAAAACATGCACTAAGGATGGCAATGCGGGGCGAGCCATGTGGGCCGGCCCGCACCCCGCTAGTAAAAAAACGCTGGGTATGCTCAGTATTTCAGCCCGCTGACCCCCTTTAGTCTGTCCTGCATAACCCGTAGCCCGCTCGGGCCAACAGCAGGGCGGAGCGGGCTGGCTCGCTATCCTGCAAATTAAAAAAAAAAGTTAAGTTTGTGTGTGTTGCGATGGTAATGTTGTGTTGCTTGCTTAATGCTCTCTGTTCTCATCATCGCACGACTTCACTATAATTTTAAACAAAGTTATATTAAATTAACACGACTTCTTTACACTAAAGTCATTTCATACAAACATGACTTTTAAGTATACCTAATTTTAAAAAAAATTACCAATTTGATAATAACCATGGAAAAGTACACTAAAAAAATCTTAACATCAATACTTACAAATGAGAACCAGAGAAATAAAAAAAATCAAAATTAAAATTTTCGTTGTAAGAAACTTATCTTGCACTACAAATTATCTAATACCTAACCTTTTTTTCATTCGTATTCACCATTAATTAAAAAAAGAATATTAAAGATTTAGAAAAATATTAAAATTACTTAATTTTCAATTTTATCAAAATAAATATATGATATTAATATCATGGATTGTATATTTTTTAATGTAATATCATTATTTTGGTCCACTAAACCAAACATATTTAAAAGTGCCTTTAAGAATTTAAAAACAAAATAGTGTAAATTAAACTCTATTAACTATTTGTTAACAATTATTAATTATATTTTTTTTTTAAAAATGATTTCAAATTATAAGTTTTCAAAAAAAAAAATTATTTCCTTATAGGCACACTACAAGAAAATCAATAAATAACAATCGAGATAAAAAATAATTAGTCACTATATCAATTAAATTAAATATTAATTTAAAAATTAAAAAATTATTGGTATCTAAAGTGGTTTCTATTATTAATAAAAATTTATAAAATAGTTTCTAAATTAGTCTTTTAGAGACCAATTTAAAATTTAAAATATTAGAAACTAAAACTTAGGTATCTAACCCTTAGAAACTTTGGTAGCTAAGGGTTAGATACCAATTTAAAAATTATTTTATAAATTTTTATTAATAATAAAAACTAATTTAGATACCAATAATTTTTTTAGTTTATAAAATAGTATTTAATTTACTTTATCTAACTATTTGATTTCTAAAAAATTTATTTAATAATATTTTTTTAGTGCTAGTGTTGCGGTTTTTTTTTTAAATATAGAAAATGATCTGTTAAAAAATATTATACATTTAAAAATAAAGGACTAGTTTCAACGAGAAAGTATAAAATAGCGTGATTGCAATCAATTACTACAAAAGAATGAAAAAAAGGAAAAAACAAAATCTTCACTCCTATCAAAAAAAATTCTAAAATAAATTCTAAAAAAAGTGATATTAAATCACAAGTAAATGAAGAGTGTAAGCAATATTGTACATTTTTTCTACTAATTTTAAATTTTTATATAGAATTTGAATAATGAAACATTTATTCTATTAATTTTACTCCAAATTTTTTATATGATGAATATTTTAAAAATAAGTAAGTTTAAATTTGTAAATTAAAAAAAATGTATGATATTAATATGAGAACGAGTTTGTGAGTACACTTCCTTATAATGATAACTATATATTTTGATTTAAAAATTATGAAAATAAATGTATGATATTAATATCACGATTTTGATATTTATTATTTAATTTAGCAGACTAAATCCATTTTAAAGAGATTTACTATTGATTAATAAAGTTAGATTACATAGGGTTATAATACTATTTCTTAATTATCCATTCGTTTTTTATGGCATGCACTCTATCTTTACTTTTATACTAAAACAAGATAGGTAATATTGGTACAATATTAATACAATTTATTTTATTGAATTTAGTGTTTACCTAGATAATTGATAAATGTTCTGTAATCTAAATGTTTCAGATAATTAAGAACATCTGAAACATGTAGAAATTAGATAAATATGGAAGTAGTGTTTGTAAAAACATTGATTAATTATTCTAAATTTAATTTCAATGTAACAAAATTAGTTTTGGACATTTATAAGGTTTGAAGAGTTTTAATCACTAATATGTAGAATTCCAGTTCAAAGTAAACAATGGTTAATTTTTATTTTTATTTTCTTACTAATTTTAATTTATTTTTAAGTATACGTGTAATCAAAAAATAAAGTTTAAATGTTTTCTATATATTCATATTTTAATTAACTATATAGAATTAATGTGCATTAGCCATCTCAATATAGAGATAACAATAAATTTAAAGTAAAACAAACGTATAAATCTAAATTTTATTCATGACATAATTGATTTTATTCGTTATAATTCAACTATGCAATTAGAAAATTAACTTTAGGAAAATTGAAAACTATATAAAAAATTAAGAAGATTATAGAGAATAAACCAAATATATATTAAAGAATTAAGAAGCTTAAGTAACCAAACAGCATGAACATGAACTGAAAAAAAAATGAAAACACAAACAATTGTGGAGTGTAAAGGCTAGGTTCAAAAAGACTTAGTAAGAATGATTCCAATTGTAAAAATACGTAAAATGTTCTTAAAGAAGTTATACAAGGTTTTATATATACCATATAAAACTAATTATTTCAGGTGTTTTAATTTGATGATGGTTGACAGAGACACATTAATAAGATTTGATATAATGAAACAAACTCATAAATAAGATTACTATAACACCTTCAACTATTTAAGAAAAAAAAATTATATTTTTTTCTTTATATTTTACTATCTTTATTAATTGAATTTAATGTATAATTATTATTAAAGATAATAAAGATACGAATTTTTCCTACTATATAAGTTTGAGAGTAAACCACACTTTATAACTATGCATTTTTTACAAGCAAATATGTGAAAGAATATCACTTATTTAGATTTGTATGCAGTATTTTGTAGGAAAGTGGATGAGATAATACAAGTGTGACTATTAAATATCATCCCTATTAAAATGAAGATAAACAAATTTAAATAAATTTCTAAATTTACCATTATTAAATAAATAATTTAACTGATACAAATATTTTAATAAAATGAAATATATACTTATTTATAATAAACAAATTATATAATAATAATTATTATAAATATAATATTATTATTTATATTTAATGCAAAAAGATTTTATAATTTTATTTTTTAAATTTATAAATATTTAAATTATTTATTTTTATATAATAATTGACAATTTTTACATATATTTAAATTTTTACATATATTTAAAATTTTATATATATTTAAAATTTTATATGTAAATTATTTTTTTATTTCTTTCATAAATTAATTATTAAATTATATCGAATTATATTATTAATAATTTTAATTCATCCAAATTTACACAAAATAAATTTATAATCTTATATTTTATATATTTAAAAACAAATTAATTTTAATGTTATGTTTGTTAAGAGCAACTGATTCACATGAGACGAAAAAAAGTACGGAAATTACGAATTTAAAAAAATAAAAAACAGACAATGTAAGAATAATTCAGCATTCCTTCTTAACAACACGAAGATTGGTTAAGAATTACTCTTCAATAAATATATATATATATATATATATATAAATAAATGGTTAATATATATAAGTGGTTAATATATTAAATATATATCATATTTTTATAAAAAGTTATATAATATAATATAAAAAATAATTATTTTTCTGCAATAATCACATCCCTAACAAATTTTAATAAAATTTTGTTACAACTCTACTTAATATATTTCAATCCAAACAACTTTATTTTTTTCACATTTTTTTCTCATATCATTCAAAATCTACTTTCTCAAATCTTCTCTCCAATCCAAACACATTCTAACATATCTCAATCCAATCACACCCTAACATATCTCAATCCAATCACACTAATTCTCTTCATACTTTCCTCTTAAATCCTGAGATTTTTACTCCCTCAAATACAACTCAAAAGTAAACTTAACAGATATTTTTCTGGTAACTACTACTAAATACTCATATTAGTACAACAAAATAACAATATAAATATATCAATATCTGGATCAATATATAATGTGTACATTATAATATTTAATTGATTTTTTAGCATATAAAGTGAGACTTTAATTTTGATTTTCTCTTAATTTAGCGATAACATATTTTTTAAACGACTTGAGTATAGACACATGTGGTTAAAAGTTCTATTTTTACTCATGAAATTTGAATTTGATTATCGCCTAGAGAAAATGATAATAATTAATAAGTTTTTAAATAAAGAATTTCCAGTGAGGAATAGACACATATTTAAGGTGTGTATCAGTGTGGTATATTTTTAAAATCATGAAATTTTCCTTGAGCTTTATGAATATTATGAGTTATTAAGATCCAATTCATTTAAAATTTTTCAATAATAATAATAAAATGTTTTTCCTATTCACCTACCCAAAAGTTGTGTCGCTTTACATTAAAATTATGAAACTGAAGAATTAATAAATAAATAAAAGATGGAAGGAAAAGTGAATATTTTCTCATAAAGTGCAAAATAGGTATTGGTAGGGTGACAGTATAAAGAAGTGAAAGATAGTGAAGGGATTGATGCTTAGTGGGATTTGGGCTGCCACATGCAGTCTTGTTATTGGTTTCATTGGATACACCTCTTTACCAAGCCCAATTTCCTCATCATACCAAATGTTTACTGTATTTGCTTACTCTTTTTTTTTTTTCAGATTTCGACAATAATTAAGCTTATCATGAAGCATATATGCATGGTCATATATGTTTTTCTTTTTCATGAGCTTATAAACAATAAAGATATTTAAAAACGGTAAAAGATGTCATGGAAAACACGAGAATAAGACTTTTGGGATATGTTTGGTTGGTGAAAATTTATGCAAAAAAATGGAAAAAATATATTAAATAACAAAATGTAATTATTATTTATATGAAAATAGTGGAGAGAAAAAAAATGTGAGATATTTATTTATATAAATGTTGTTTCCTCTTTCTCAACAATGTTCACTTTTTTTTTCATAACCTAGGGGAGTATATGAACATATAGGCAAAGTCTCCACTCAGTATATAAATAGATACCTCTATTCTCCTCCAAAACATATATTTAGTGATTCTCTTTTCTTCTTCTATCTTAGCTTATTTCCTCTTAAGAGTTATGCTAATTTTGTGATAGTTGACATATCACTTGGGTAATTGCGCAACATATTCCGGATAAGTTTTTAAGAGCAATGCTTATTAATGTCTCAGGAAAGTACAACATTTGTGTTTATAGTCTATTTTTGTTATAGTTGAATAATTAGTTACTATTGGATTAAATTAAAGACCATTTTAGAGACTACAAAAATTATTGGTATCAAATTATTGAATTATTGAATTAAACTTGAGACCAATTTAGAATCTAAAATAATAGTAGCTAAAACCTTAGTAGCTAATTTAGATACCAATTTAGAAACTATTTTATAAATTTGTATTAATAATAGAAACTACTTTTACATACTAATAATTTTCTAGTATCTAAAATAATATATAATTTTAGTAATATAGTAATTAATTATTTTTTATTTCTAAAATTAGTTATTATTTAATTAATTTATTATAGTGTAGTTTGAAATCCAATTAGATTCCAATGATTACTTTTAGTTAAATATGAGGTGACACCTTGTAAAAACGGAGGTAACTTTATGAAAATATGAGAATTGAGATCAATTTTAGTTTTACTTGAAGCATTAAATGTTTGAAGATATTTACTTGCTTAAACTTATCTCCTTTTAAAAAGGACAAATAATTTTTAGTGTGGATGTTTCCACTTAACTTTATTGAATAAATAATTTAAAACATTTTTCTACTAGGTCGTTTAATGTTTCTTTTACCATCTAATATTTTATTGAGATCGCCTAACATTTTTTACCTTTTAAGATATTTGATTGTCTAATCAAAGTTTAACGGTCTAATTCATGTTAATAGTCAACTTCAAGAGTTAATTTTTATTCTTCTATTATTTTATGATTGAAACTCATTAAACGGTCTTTTATTTCTTAGAATTGTATATGTTTATGACAAAATATATTAGATTATCAGAGCGTTTAACAAGTTATTACTATTTTGTTTTAAATATTACATATGTCTGAATGTTACACAAATTATATGGTTTTAATTTTGGATACAGTTATAATTTTATGTAATTTTTTTTTGAATTTTATACTATACACTCAAAAAAGTTATTAAATATCAAATAAATTTAGAGATAAAAAATAATTAATTACTATATTAACTAAATTAGATAATATTTTAGAGGCTAAAAAATTATCGGTATGTAAAATATTTCTATTATTAATAAACAAATTATAATATAATTTTTAAATTGATAACTAAAATCTTGGTAGCTAATTGTTAGATACCAATTTAAATGTTATTTGATAAAGTTTTATTAATAATAAAAACTATAGATATACTAGTGATAATTAATTGATTGTATACAAAATTTAATTATATGATTAATAATAGCAACTATAAGATTAAAATTAAAATATATAAAAAATTTATAATTTCCCATAATCATAATATTTTAAAATGAGTTGATAAATATTAAATTTATAAGTAATTTGATCAAATATAAAATTTGTTATAAGTATCACAAAAATTATTATAGTAGTTGTTCTATTTTGTTATATACCAAAATAATTAATTTTATATACCAAAATAATTAGTTGTTATAGTAAATAAATTTTAGACTAAAAATATTTATGATTTCTAAATTAGTTTCTATTATTATTAAATGATTTCTAAATTGGTATCTAACTAGCAACCAAGATTTTTATTACCAAATTTAGAATTTAAATAATTAATAGTTAAACTTTGGTAACTAATTAGATACCAATTTAAAAACTATCTAATCATAATAAAAATTAATTTAAAAACTATTTCTTTTAAGTTGGTAAAATAATCTCTAATTTAATCATTATAATAATTAATTATTTTTTACCTGTAAAATTGGTTTATATTTCATGATTTTGTTATAATGGTGTGACTTTTATGGTCATCGTACTTTGATTATCAGTGGTAGTAAAAATTTTAATTATAATAATAAGGATAAAATTATTGTAATAATATCAACAATGTAACGGCTAGGAGATATCTTATTTTTTTTTATTTTTGACCATTTTAATCTTTAATGACATTTATTTTTTGTTTGGTTAACTTTTAAAAAATTTAATGGTTACAGAAACAATTAATTTGAATTTGAAGTATTTTAATTTTATTGATCTTAATTTCATAGTTATCATTAAATTTTTTATAAGAATTTATAACTATAATGTTCATATATATATATATGTAAACGGGAATGTGATAAAAAAAGATAATGCATGGTAAGGAGGTATATTTAAGTATTTTTTTTTGTCTTATATAAATATATCAATGTGAAACAGCGTAGCCCTACTATTTCATAAAAAAGACACATCAGGGAAAGGCCCTAACCATAACGATTGATATCACTTATCTTAAATGCTACAAAAAGTCTCAAGTTTAACTCATAAATTTGTAATAAATATTTTAGAACCTAATTATACTACAAATGATTTTTTTAATAATATAAAAAGAGCAATTTGCTTAACATACATAATGTTTTATTATTATTTTTCATTGTATCCCATACTTCATTTCATATTTTTGTTTTTATAATTTTTCCTTAAATGATAAGAATTATAGAAAAGAATCCGGCTATAATACCGTTGCTCACTTCATATAGATAAATTGCTGAAACTGATATTTTATAATTTTTTTAACAAAACGAAAGGACCAATTCCATAAGTAAATAGATTTTTTGGGTTGAAAATCCTTTTTCATTGGCAATGAATGGGAAAGATGTAAAGAGAGACACATATAGGCATAAGTTATTGCAGGACTCAATTCCAAAGATTGAGGTGAGGGTAAATAGGAAAATTGTGAGAAGGATTTAAAAACGTAAATTAATAATAAATAATGAATGGAAAGTAAGTGAGTTATTTATTAAATTAAAGTAATAAGAAGATTAGAAAAGGGAAGTGGGAAGAGTGACGTAACGGTGTGGTGACGGCTAGGGTTTTTTTGGTTAGTGTCTACGGCATAAATGAAGCCACGTAGGCTAGCTGAGGTAGCAGTTCCGGCGCACACATGGCAGAAGTGTGGGGTTTGAGGAGAGTGAGAGTATGAAAGCACCCCATGGTGACGTGGCACACTAACTTGAAAAATATAATATTTTATAATGAAAAGGTAGGTTACCTCCACTCACTCTGGCTTATGAAATAAAATGTTTTTTTGCAACACTTTGTCCGCATTCCACGCTGATATTAGAGGTGTTTTTGAAGAGCTGAAATAAAAATTAGTTTTGCCTTTTGGAGTTAAAAGCAGAGAAGCAGAGTCTACACGGAGTGACGCTATCTTTTCCTCCATTTGTTTGTTCACAATGAAGATAGATACATAGATAGATATTTACCACATCAAAGTCGGAACCAAGTGTAACCAATACCAACATCCCACCCTACCAACCACCCTCTTCACAACCTCCACATGTTGCACTATTTCTCTGCCACGTCTTCCAACTATATTGTTTTATTCAATTATTATTTTCCTTAAACATCATTCAAATATAGGTTTACGTTAATCTTAATCTTAAACATAAACATAATTTTTTTAACTGGGGAACGTGTGCATATGATTTTAATGGAGAAGCGCGTGCCTAAAGAAACCCGTGTTTGGTTTTGCTGTCTCCATCTCTGCTAAATTAATTACTAAAGGTTTGGTTTTTAATTAATTGTTTATTTAGTTTTTAACTGTGGTGTAATTTTCATCAACTAGATAGTACTATTAGATAAGTTTATAAATATTGTGAATTGTTTAATGGTGGGACCCATGTACATGTCATGAAGCTACCACATCTCGCGAACGTGACAATTAGGCCAAAGGAGAGAAAATAATTTCTAGATCGGCAGCTATTGGTGGGCCCACACTCCTTGGAAGTTCCGTGACCGTGACTCTGAGTTACTCTCGCTTCGGCGCTCATCTGAACCGTCCAATCACAAAGCTTCGACGGTGGAGATTGGGGTTTGACGATTGACATGCCCGAACCTCTTGGTTTAGGTGCCATGTCGGACTCGCTCGTTCGTTGGAATCTGCTTGTTTTTTCAATGAATACCCAGTGCCACGTCGGACCCATCCAACGATGAAAAAGCATGTGTTACTGATAACACCAGGATCTGGTCCGTAGAACAGAAATGTTTTTTTGGTTTTTTATTTATTTCAAGGTGGGCCCTCTAGTGTAGTCTATTCTGAAATGATAAATATAAAATATGTCTAATCGATTAAAAAATGAGAAAAACGGGAAAGGGTAAAAATGGAATCAAATTAAAGAATTTGACTGGTGGCAACGATATTTTCTGCGGTCACCTAGATTCCTTGTGATGGTGGTGTTTCATGTTTGCTTTTACCAAAGTCCTGGCAACCGGTTATATCAGGTGACCGCTGGAGGTTTTATTTTATTTTTTTCTAAAAAAATAATTTCCCTTGTAACGTAACAGCGAAATAAAATTCAAAGTATAAGATATTAATTTGTTGCATTAATTGAATAATTAAACAAAATGATATCATACCAAATTGGCAGAGAGTAAAGATTGGAAAGTTAGAGAGAGAAGTGGACAGATGGAGGTGATGCGCTGAAAAGGTTAAAAGGTGTAATGCATGAGTGGTGAGATGGACGGTTGAGGTGGTGCCATGATGTCATGAGGAAAGGATGTCCGTTGGATTGGTGGAGTAAAGAAGGGTGGGGATTGTAACAGGTGACGCGGTGGAGAATCGTGACCGTCCAGGAGTCTTTGGAGTGGGTTTGGCAGAGAGTGAAATAGCGGAAAGAGATGAGATTGGAGCACAAAAAGGGGAGGAGAGACAGAGGAGCGAAGAGTGGTGCAGCAGCAGCAGCTAGAGGAAGAGAAGAAGAAGGGGTAACAAAGAGATAAGCAAAGCATAGCATAGCGTAGCAGTCCCCCCTAAGATCTCTCTGATAATTTTGATAACAGGAAAAGAGGATCTTTTGTGGAGAGAATCAAATTTGAGGGGTTGAAAATATCAAATATCAAAATTTCTCTCTCCGTGCCTGCGAATTTGGGGTGCAGGTGATTATGGTTGTTGATGAGAGGGTGTAGCTGATTCGGCGGAAAGAGAGGATTTTTGTTGTGGAATGGACAGGATTAGAGAAGCAAGAAGAAACACTATGGCCGCTAATGGTTTAACCAGAAGAAGGCACAGAACTAACAGTCTCAGAGACTCACCAGGTTCGTAATTCTCTCTCAGATCTCAATAACCACCCTACCCTTCGCTCTCTCCCTCTTCCTTGATTCTCACGATGTCTGGCTGTTCTTTTTTCTTTTGTATTTTTGTTTTGTGCAGAGGAAGATGGAACGATGGAGCTGCAAGAGCCATCGAGGTTGCGAGATCGAGGAGGGACTGGGAAAAAGGATCGAGATCGCGAGAGGGAGAGGGAGAGGGAGAGGGAAAGAGATCGATTGGGTCGGAGCAAGAAGAGGAGAGGGGATAGGTTGATGCATAGCAGCAGAGAAGATGGCGTCGAAGACACTTCGGAAGAGAGTATCAACGATGAAGATGACGATGACGACGAGGATGGCGGCGGCGGCAGTGGTAGCGCCTCAGTCAGAATGCTTCCGCTCAACCCCTCCTCGCTCTCCAACCACCATCGGAAGAGCTTCCCTCCGGCGAAAGTTTTTAGACCAACGCCGCCGTCGACGTGGAAGGCCGCCGATGAGATGATCGGAGTCTCCGTCCCCAGGAAAGCACGCTCCGGTAAAAACCGCAAAACCATCCAATTCAGAAACGCTCACTGAATTCGCCGCGTGTCGATGCGCTCACCTTTCTTCTTATTTTTTCTGTTTCTGTTCGCAGCGTCTACGAAGAGGTCGCACGAATGCTGGGCTTCGAGCGGCAGCGGAATCTTGGCGGAGCAAAATCACCGACAGCCGTCGACCTCCCCGGTGAGGGCGGCCTCGCCTTCGTCTTCTAACGCTTCGGCTAGAAAGAAGATAGTGAGTTTCGGAATCCGGGTGTGAGAGTCTCACTGTGGTGTGGTGTGTTGGTATTGATGTAAGTGTGCTAACAGTGTTGTTTTGATGGGTGTAGAAGCAGAATGGAGGAGCCAAGTTTCGACCACCCAAAACGACGACGTCGAAGCCATCTTCTTCGGCGCAGGAAGAGATCGAAATAGAGATCGCGGAAGTGTTGTACGGCATGATGAGACAACCTCAGGGACCGTCGAAACAAGAAATCATCGCCAATGATTCCACCAAGTTTGATTCCCGAGAACCCAATAAATCTTCCACCGATGCAAAGTCACCGATCTCCAACCCCCAAAATTCAAGCTCTTCCGCCACACCCATCTCTGCTGTTGGTGCGATTTTCTCTCGGCAATTTTTGTTTTTTTGTTTTTTGGTTTCTTATTGACTATTCTTTTGGGTTTAACTTTGCAGCTCCGAAGAGGAAACGGCCGCGACCGGTGAAGCACGAGGATGAGAATCCTTCGAGCTTGAGCGTCCGGAGCAGTCCCATTTCGTCAACGACGAAGGCTGAGAGCGATCAGCCTTCAAAGATCGAAACCTTTTCTTCTAATTTGGATAAGAACAACGTTGGGTCGGCTACCGAGGCGATCAATCTGGTGAATTCTCAAACGGTTCAGGCTTCGCTGGAGCCGGTGAAGCAAGACAGCAACGCGTCGTCGGAGTCTAAGCAGGTGTCTGAGGAAGCGGAGAAGCAGAAAGATGTGGGGTTGAGTGAGGTGGTGGTACCTCCTCAGTCGCCAAAGAAGGAATCTCCTATGCGACAAGTAGCAGATGATGACCGGGAAGATGTGAAAGCGACTAAAGCGTGAGCAGCATCGACTTTTATTACTCTTTCTTTTTCGTTTTTTCTTTAATCATTCATCCTTTTTGTGTTGAGTTCGCGCTGAATGTGAATCCTGATCTTTCTTTATTGATTTTTTGGTTCTTCAGGAATCCATCTATATCCGAGAATGAAAATCAGTGGGAGGAGAAGTTCCAGATAGATCTGATGGTGCTTATCGTTTTCTTCCTAATCTGTCTCCGATATTCCGTGCTTTTTTTTAAATAATGGATTTTCATCAGTAGGATATTTTTTATTTTCAGGCACCACCTCCTCCATTGAGGTCTTCTCCGGAAAGGAATGTGGAGAATAATTTGGTGGTTGACGCAGAAAAGGTAAGTGGGGCCATGTATTAGCAATGGAATCTTTTCGTATAAGAATCAGTACTTAAGGAGTTTGGGTTTGTTCAGGAAGCGAAGCCTATGGTGAAGGAGGACGAGAAAGCACTGAGAATGAACAAGGAAGAAGCAATGGTTATTGAAATGGAAAAAGTGAAAGCAAAGGGAGAAGAAACTGATTCGCAGAGAGCGGGTATTGTGCAGAAAGAAAGAGGAATTGACTTGCAGCTTGATTTGGAGAAAGCTGATAGGGTGGATCCTATTGGCAATGTCGGTAGCATGGTTAACAAGAAGCAGCAACATCAGAACGTTCAGAGGCAGCAGCAAACAAATTCAGAGAAAAATGGTACTTTCAATTTTGAAGCTAACAATGCTTGTTCTTCTTCTGTCTTTCTTCACTTCCCTCTTTCTCCTTTTTCTTTATCTCGGTGCCTTACTTGGTTTCTCTCTTCTTCTTCACCTTCTTTCCAGTTCAATCCAATTCTTTGCCTCTACCATTGTCTGTTCCCAGCTGGCCTGGCGGGCTTCCTCCCATGGGGTACGACGAGAGATCAATTATTGTGTTCACTGTTGTTTCAGATATTTGTACTACTGTGGAAATTTGATGTGATCCTCTTCTCATCTCATTATTAGCAGATATATGACCCCTCTGCAAGGAGTTGTATCCATGGATGGGACTACCGTGACATCTGCAGCTATACCAGTACGTGCTTTTCTGTTTCCTCTCAAACTTTTGATTTTCAAACAATGTGAATTGAGCTCTAAATAATTTTTCTCTTAAATTTGTAGCCTCCCCATCTTCTTTTTAATCAGCCTCGGCCAAAAAGGTGTGCAACCCACTGCTACATTGCTCGGAATATATTGTATCACCAGCAAATTGCGAGGATGAATCCATTCTGGCCAGCAGCAGCAGGTTCTGCATCACTGTATGGTGCCAAGCCTAGCAATCTTAATGTTGTACCCTCCACAGACTTGCACGGCAATGCTCCCGTCAGGGCTGCTAACTCTTCTCAGGACAAAGGGCACGGTATTTCCGTGTTTTCAGGACATTTGGGGAAGGATAAAGCCGCTCAACCTGCCAGTGTGGATAATTCATCTAGAAAGCAAATTTTACTTCAGCAAGCTCTACCCCCAGGAGCACCTAGCAATATCTTGGTATGGTGTATCTCTCTTTGTCTAAATCTGTAAATGCTTTTGTCTACCCCCTTCTGTCTTGTATTTTTTTTTTAAAATTATTTGTGCTTTGTCACAAATTGCAGCATGGCCCTGCTTTCATATTCCCACTGAATCAGCAGCAAGCGGCTGCTGCTGCATCTGTTCGGCCTGGATCTGTGAAGTCATTGCCAGTTTCAAGCAATGGAACACCATCCAGTGTGTCGAATTCAGCCCCTCCTAATGCTTCTAGCACAGGTGCTGCGGCTGCTCCAACAATGAGTTTCAGCTATCCAAATATGCCTAGCAATGAAGCTCCGTACTTGGCGATTTTGCAGAATAATGCTTACTCATTTCCTATTCCAGCACATGTTGGTGGTCCACCTGGGTACCGTGGGACTCCCCATGCCCAGGCCTTTCCATTCTTCAACGGCTCATTCTATTCTTCTCAAATGATACATCCTTCACAGATTCAGCAGCAGCAAATTCCTGCTCAGTCACAGCAGAACCAACAGGTCCATCAAAATACCAGTATGTCTAGTGGATCCTCCTCTTCTCAGAAGCAGCATGCTCAGAATCAACAACAGAAGCCTAATAATAATACTGCTGGATCCAATGGGGTTGGAAGCTTGCAAGGCTTTCCTGTCTCCAAAAACCCACCATCACAGCCACTACAGTTGCAACAGCAACCACCGCAGAGGCCGAATCATCACACTTCTCATCCAACTCGCCAAATTGAGTATGAGATGGGCGGTGAAGACAGTCCATCCACTGCTGACAGTCGTCTAACTCGTGCTACCATGAACATTTATGGTCAAAATTTTGCAATGCCTATGCAGACGCCAAACTTTGCTTTGATGACACCTGCCTCAATAAGTGGTGCTGGTTCCAATGGCGGTCACAGTGAGAAGAAGCAATCCCAGCAGCACCCTGGTCCAAAGGCTGGAGGTGAAACAGGTCCTGCGTTTGCCATGTCATTTGCACCCATCAATGGAGTTTCTGGCGCCCCTGGACTTGACCTCTCATCTATTGCACAAAATCATTCAATCATGCAGAGTAATCATAATTATCATATAATGGCAGCTGCACAAGCTGCCAGTGCCCAGTTGAAGAAAAATTATCATGCTGCTGAGGAAGGGAAAAATGTTAATTCTTCTAATAATATGGACGAAGAGAGAAAAGCAATGCCCGGGAAAATTCCAGCAACAATGGGGCAATCCATCGCATTCGGAAGGCCAGACGTATCTGATCCTTCACTAGCGGCAATTTCCGGTGGCAACAATGCCATTGATACCTCTGGTCGTAACCTCAACCTCGGTTCTGCTTCTTCCCGGGCTTCTGCTTCAGTTATGCCTGCTGCCATCAGCACTAATGCAGCCACTACTCAGCAACAAATGCAGCGAAATCAGCAGCAAATTCTTCAGCATCAGAAGCAGAACCAATTTGCAGCTGCCGCTGCAGCTACCGCCCGCAACAAGAACCCATCAACAAGCAATGGCAATGTGTACTCTGATAACCTCCCTTCTACATCTTCAATGGCAACCAAGTTTTCTAATGCTGTATCGGCGTTTCCTCAGAGCGGCAGCGCAGTGGGTCATTCCACTCAGTGGAAGAACAATGTAAGGGCAACAACCACTTCACAGTCACCTCCATCCATGGCTTCAACTACACCAGCTTCGTCAGTCAAGAATATTCCACAGCAGCAGGCTCGTTCCCAGCAACCTCATACCCAAATATCTTTTGCAACAAATCCAAAATCATCCTCAGCACAAGTGCAACCTGCAAGTTCCACCCAGTCCCCATCTCCCCCAGTCATGGTTGGTTCACCAACTACTTCTTCAATGTCCAAAAATACAGGTAGTCCAAGGACGACTTCAGCTTCAACGGCTAGCAATAAGATAAGTCAAAGTTCTTCCTTGTCCTCCCAGCAAGCCAAGAACACTGGTGTGCCTGCTCGAAAATCATCACCTGTTGGTGGCAGGAATGTGCCTTCAATACTCAATGTCCCTCAGCTAACTCCCTCTTCCAGCACTGGGAGTAAATCCCAATTGCCACAGCAGCAACAAAAGCAGCAGCAAATGTCAAAGCAAGCATTGCCACAGGCCCAGCTTTTCTTCTCAAATCCTTACGTGCATTCACAATCCAACAGCTCCACTTCCACCACCACTGTTCCAAGTGGTTATTATCTTCCACGGCGTGGCCCTGAGCAGATGCAGCGATCGGGTTCTTCCGGCAATTCCCCTGCTGGAAACAATGTGAAAGGCAGCAGTGCCTTGCCTACACAGGGGCTTTTGCATCCCGCACAGTTTGCTGCAATGCAACCCTCTGGGAGCCACCCTCAGTTTGTTCCTACTGGCTTTTCTTATGCTCATGTTCATTCTGTGCCCTCTGTTCAAGTGAAGCCAGCGGAGCAGAAACAACCTGCGGGTGAGTAGAATGATATATCCTTTGGTTGCTGCACCCCTGTGCTTGCGGGGATCAAAGAAGAAAACTAGAGTGAGTGAATCATGTGAATTGGCATATGATTTTGAAGTGAAAGATGGGGGTCGTCTCGATGGTGGGGGGAAGTGTTATGCTGATGCCGCTTTGAACAGATGTGGAAAAGAGCCAGCTGGAGTAGGTGACGGCCAATGAAGATAGAATGAATTGGATTCGTCAAAATTTTGGATGGGAAATCGACCAGACCATTGATGTGCCCGAATTGTGTTTAGTAATTTGTTTGTGCCCTTGTGTTTATAATCTGACAAGGTTGATGGTGAAGTCTAATCAAAATTCGATTGGTTTTTTATAAGGATGTGGTTGATATGGTGGAAAAAAAAAGATGGAGGAAAGGAAGGGAAAGAAGCACCTTTTCTTCTTTTGGGGATGTAATGGAGTTTACCTACATGTTCTTTCTCCTCTCTTTTCTTTTCTTTTATTTATTTTGTCTTTTAGGGCTACTAGAGCAGCAAACATCTTTTTGACAAAGTCTATGTGGGGAAGAACGAATATGTAAGTGGCTGGCTGATCATATATTACAGTAACCCTCAATTTATTTTTTTAATTTATAGATGAAAATATGATTTCCCTCATTCCTGGTATGATGGCATTGCTCTTGTGTTTCCCAGAGTTGTAGTGAAAAAGGCAGTGGGTATGTAATGAGAGAGTGTGGAAAGCAATAGCAACAGCAATAGCAATAGGAATTTGAAATAATAGGAAATGGTTTGTGAGAGATAATGGGGATTTTACATAGAAACGAGAAAGGGAAATAGAGGGATGATTGGTTGGTTGGTTGGTTTTGCGCAAGGATGGCGTGGTCCGGATCATGTGGTAAAGATAGGCACAAAGTTCCACCGAGTTAGACAATTTGGTCTGCTTTTTTAGCAGAGATATGTGGTCTTTACTGTCACTATCGCACACGTGGCTGACGGATTTATAGCAGATGTGTAACTATTCTCTCGGTGTTATCATATTGAAATTGTTATCCTACACTCCTTATGATTTATGATTATAAAATGAAATTAAATAGCGTGTGTGTTGGTGGTACTTGGTATGGTAGGGTAGGCTCTTTTTCCTTCCACGTAGTAAGAGGATTTTGCTTTCCATTTTTGCCCTCCATGGAGGTCCCCACCATTAGACAATCATAGCGCTTAGGCCCTTTATAACCAAATTTAAAGCACTAACACATTCCACCTGTCACAATGTCAAAAACTTTCCTCCTCTCTCTCTACTTAATACACGTGTATTCATTTTTATTATAAGCTAATCCAATTTTAATATTTTCTCAAACTTGTTCTTGGAGAAGTAGATGAAGAGTGAGAGTGACGTGGATTTCCATCACTAACCATAAAGGGAATGGATCTACTTCTTCCCTGTGCTGAAATGGCAGAAAAAGAAGTTTTAATTTAAAAAAGATAATAAAAAAAGGTGGAGTGCGTAAATATTAGATAATGATAATAATATTATAGGAAATTGAGATTGAAAGCTTTATTGAGTGATTCATTTATTCACTTATCTGTTTCTTTATTGAGGGGCCAAAGATAAAGCATAGAGATCTTCTTCAGTTGGTTCCCTCTTGATAAACCGAAAAAGACAATATTTTGTGTCCTTTTCCGTTTCAGAGGGACCCCTGAAAGGAATCAATTAATGGAATAGGCAAAAGTCCCCATGCCATGCCCCTCCCTCCATTACCAATTTGTGAACACTGAAAGATAAGCCTCAAACCTCACCACACCTAATATCAACTATGACTTATCGCACCTTCCTGTCCCCACTCCAAAAACTCTTTTCCTTTCTATTTTTTAATCATTATTTATGTTACTTCACCATCCTACCCAGTATATATAACTCACCCTTTCATCATTCATAAAACTCAACCTACAATTCAACTTTTTCTTTCCTCACATTTTCAAACCCATCAATCTCCCAACTCCCTCCCTCTCTCTTTCCACAACTATTTTCCCTTTTCTTTTTTCTACACATCTTTATTATTCTTTTCTAAAATTTATTCATATAATAACAATTCACCCGTACACTAATTTACATCCATCTTCTTTTTCTTAAATTTCAATTCGCTACTCACTCATCATAAACTCAATCCTTCTTCACACTAGTTTCATTCAACATAACATTAACTATCTTGGTTCAAGGTTTACAAGAATATCTATCTCGGTTTAAAGTTTTAGATGACTTCATATCAAAAATTGGATACCTAACTCTTAAATATAGTTTATTTGTTATCCTCTAAATCTTAATTAATATTATTTAATTTTTAAAGTTGGTATCTTCTCAAGTGATTTCAAATACATTCCTTTATTTTTGCCTAATAATTTTGATAATTTTATTGAATTTTCTTGTTAATAATTAATTGGCCTTGACTTTAGATAAATTATATTCCCTATTAATAGGAGATCAGACAATTTAGCGGTACACAACCTCATAATCTCAAGCCGAGTACATTAGGAAAAGAATATGATTTTTCTTTGCAAGTTACATTATAAGCTTTTCTAAGTGTTAAGTTTAATAGAATTTGTTTAGGACTTTTACTCTATCTTACTTTATTACCATATTTTTATCCCATCATTTCAAAGTATCTCAATGTCTTTACTTAAAAGATGAAAACATTATGCACTAAGATCTATGGACGTACGAAAATATTTATTTTGATAGATACAAATACTAAAAAAGCGCTATGTTCTTTAAAGACATGTGAAAATATTGAAATTTGACGCGTAAAAGTATCAAGTGTAAAGAAATATTAAATACCTTGACAGATCAGCTTCAAGTATCATGTGGTTCATTCTGATCATTCAGTTGTTTGACGTTCATTGTTCTTTTGCTTCCATAGTCGAATATTAACCAATTTACTTAGTTGATAAGGTTGGGATCTAGCCAAGTTAGACTCGTTCAATCGATGGTCAACCTTTGTTTATTTTAATATTGGAATCTAGTCGAGCTAGACCCGTTTAGTCGATGGTCAACCTTAGTTTATTCTAAGGCTGAAATCTAACCAAGGCAAACTTGTTTAGTCAATGATCAATCTTAGCTTATTCTAAGGTTGGAATCTAACCGAGTTAGATCTGTTTAGTTGATTGTCAACCTCAATTTATTCTAAGGTTTAGTCAAACTAGACCTGTTTAGTCGATGCCCAATCTTAGTTTAATCTAAGGTTGGAATCTAGCTGAGCTAGACCGGTTAAGTCGATGGTCAACATTTATTTATTCTAAGACTATAATTTAGTCAAACTAGACTCGTTCAGTCGATGATCAACCTTAATTTATCTTAAGATTGAAATCTAGCGGAGCTAGACCCGTTCGGTCGATGAACACTTTCCACCAGTTGTCCATTCACAACGATCTTATAAGGGTCCATGATAGAAAGATCAAGATTAGAGCAAAATGATATGAAAAAAATATTACCTTAAACAAATTAGGCACAACTTACATTGTAATTTATTTCTTAATTTTTCACTAGATAAACCTCTTCACCACATCTCCTTGGCTTGAGGTTGGGGAGACATTGTAAGGGCAGTTGGTATGATCTCTTATTAATAGGGAATGTAACTTATTTAATGCCGCCTATTAATTAACAAGAGATATTCAATAAAAATACCCAAAACCATCCATAATTTTTTAATTAATATTCATGAATATGTTACTACTATATTGTAAAATTAATTCCATTCTCTAAAGTATTAACATAAGGTTTTCTAGAAGTTCAACATAACTTAATTTTTATATCTATTGTTATTTGAGATTGTATTCCTTATGTCTCATCTCTATCTTACTAGGAGGCTGGAAGAATTTTCAAAACAACTTGCACATATTTAATTTTCTCCATTATTAGGCACCTTCCTTGGAAAGAAAAGGACAAAAAAATACTCACCCATTCACTAGTTCATTAATTGTGTAACGTGTAACATCGGATAGGGTTAAAATAGGGAAAACATGATCAGACAATGCATAGAGACTTGCATTACACTGCAAGGTTAGGATATTGGTTTTGGAACCTCTTATGATTTTTCGATCATCTCAGTCACTTCCATTACATCGCAAAGCTATTTGTCTTCCCCCATTTTGATTGATGAGTTAAATATTTTCACTGTATCACATTTTATTTTGGAACTCACATCTAGGATTAAAACAGAAGTAAAGAGTTTTTTTCTACAACATTTTCCTTAATATTCCCTCCATTTTATTTTCTCTTACATTTTCCTTTTTCTTTAGAAATTAAAAACCTAAATAATTTGTCTTTGGTAACTATATCTTCACGCATTAATTATATATCTTTTCTCTTGATAGTTTCTCCTTTTATTAAAAAATCTCCTTCTTTGCTTAGCTACCATGAATTGGTTGACGAAAATATTTTAGTTAAGATACAATAGTATTTTATATTCATTAATTATCCATTAATTTAAGTACACACATTAGCCTTGAGAAAAAGTTAAAGATTTGAAAAGGAGTAAAAAGGAATAGTATTGTGTAGAAAGGGTATGCCCTAATTATTTTTCCTTGTACGAGTAGGTCTTTTATGTGATGTAAGATGTTTGTCTCCATTTGTTACATATCCATGGTGAGTCATTGAATGCATCATTAGTGAGGGGGGAAGAATAGACGTATGGTGAAGAAAAAGTAATCGCAATGAAAAGGAAGAGTACTGTTGTATTTCTCTTTTCCCTATTCATTCAAGCTAAAGAGCAAATAAATGTATAATGTGTGTGAAAAGAAGCAGATTGCAGGTATTAAATGGATGAAGAAAGATGATGGTAAGATGTGGGGTACCCCACAGCATAAATAATAAAGATGCGAGGCCTAATTGGAAGGTCCATGCATTTAAGGCAAATAGGTGAGTCCACGTTGCAGGCATTGTCTCCATTAGGCGTTGGTGGTGGCAACTTCAAAAGTTTATTTATTTTTTATTTAATGGAATGAAGGGACAAGGTAATGGGGTAAAGCTTTGGCAACAATGTCTGAAAAGGAAAGAAGAGAGGAACAATTCACATGTGTTTTAGATAAATACTTGTCCTTTGATTACTTGAGAAAGTGGAACAAGCAGGCTCTACAGTTACATTATGTGTGTGTGTCTCTGTGACACTCGATTTCTCACTTCTATCAGCCTACTTAACAAAGTGTCGCAATAACTAATAATGTGGGTTGGACTTTTGAAGTTCATTGAATAACAATAGGAGAAAGAAAAAGAAAAAGGATTAATAAGATTAGAGAGGGGGAATGGGTAGAAAATGGTGGTCCATATTGGCTTTTAATAAGTAATGATAATCATAATTATAATTGTATCTGAGAACAGATTCTTGACAAGATTTCATAGAGTGGCATAAATTGTGTTGGTAAGTGCCTTCAATTCAATGATATCTAAATTCTAGTTGACCAGAAATGAAGGGTAGATACTCAACGTATCATCTTCAATTCAAGCAAATTATTTTCTCTCTCTCTCTTTCTGTACACTCAACTTGCACCCAGAAAGAATGGTCAACACAGAATACTAACCTTAGGGGACCCTTCCCTTATCTAAACCATTGGCTTCTACTGTTGAAAAGAAATGGAGTAAATGAATTCACTACTCTACAAAGACAAATAACCTGAATTTGTGGGTCTGTCTCCACTTTGGAAAAAATAAAATACTAGTATAGATATTATTCAAAAATATCAACAAAGACAGGGTGGGAATAAGTATGTAACCACCACTGAACTATATTTGTTTCATTACTTTTTTACACATGTTTTACAAATATATATTTAAAATATAAATTATAATTGTGGTTTTTAAAATATATTTTTCTTGTTTTTCCATGTTTATATGTAAACCTTAAAACTAAAATAAATGGGTTTGACCATGGGAACTTGTGCTGAAGCAGGGTTCAAGAAAGGGGAAACCAAAAACAGATTTTATAACAGTCACTGGCAGAAGAAGTGGCAGAGGGGGAGAATCGCTCCAGGGATATCTAAAATTCAGATGACCCATTATTTGTTGGATGCAAAGTTGAAAACTTGAGCCTTAAAAACCCACTTCAAGTGAAAAAGATGAAGCCTTTATTGTACACCGTACGTTTTATTTCTGTTCTGGAGCGTATGACCTTGGCTGAAATGGGTAGGTATTTTTAACGCTTAGAGTGAGGGTTGGATTCTGAAGATCAAACCAAACCCATGACAGTGGTTTTTCAAACTTTGCCAAAACACTGGTCCAGTTGGAACCTGATTCAACACACCCCTGGTCACTTTTTCAAATCCAAAATGAACCATATGAATCTAACTGCCCCTTCCCCTCTGGAAAGAATTACAAAATTGTGTTACAGTGCAAAAAAGGGTAACTCTGAAGTTCCTTACCTGCGTTTTCCTCTCTCCCTTTAGCACTAAAACAGAAACCATTAAATAGAAAAGGTACAAATAATATCTGCAGTTTGATGTAGGAGCTGCAAATGGGGTTCCCCTCCACCACCACACACACCACAGAGAAGAAAAAAGAAAAGAACTTGGTTACTTTCTGACCACTTCTTGCCCAGGTCCCTGGTGGGTTGAGTGAGAGCCACACACATGATTTCAGTTTGATGCAACATCTCCTTTCACCTCTTTCACCTCTCCTCTGTGTATTTATATTTGGGAGAAAGGCACAAATTCCATCCATATCCATAACTTGCAACATTCTCACCACTTTTTAAACAAAAACAAAACCTTTTATATCTGTCTATTTATTCCTCACAACACTCTCTCTTATTTATTTATAACTTTTTTGAATTGGGAAATTTTGTATGGAAAATTGACACTTTTACCATTTTTACAAAAGATGATGGAATATTATTCCGACTTTAAGTTTGTTAAGTTTGTTGAAATCACATTATTATATCTATCATTACATTTGAATTGTTATAGAATTTTAATTTTTTTTATGGTTTTGTCTTAAAAAATATGCTGAAAAATTAAAGAAAAAAGATAATTTAAATAACATGTGACATCAACTCTTAACCAATATAATATTATTAGATATACCGAAAAAAAAAATTCAATCAAGATTTAGGAGAACGGATTCCTGATCCAAGAAGAATAAGGGGAGAGTTCGTTTGAAACATCTACATTTGCTATTTTAAAGAAAGTTTATATTTTCTACTTATTTTAAATTCTTAAATTTGAATTTAACTTGCTATTTGTTTACTCTTTGTTAGCTCATAAATCAGTAATAGAAAAAGTTCAAAATTGCAACTAAATTTCTTGGTAGTTATTACCGATCATGACACCGAACTTATGTTGACTGAAAAAATTATTTGACGATAAATATAGCTATAAACAATAGCAGTAATAAAAAAATAATCCATGTATTATTGTTTAATTAAGTTATAATGATCGAAATTTAAAAATCTGTAGTGATCAATGTTATTTTGGTTATTATTTATAAACAGTAAACAATTTCTGTTTAATAACCAATTTTGATTTGTTTGTAATGGATTTAATTCACTTCAGTGACAATTTTTTAATAGATATACATTTTATAAAAAAAATGGATTTAAAATGTTAAATAAAAGTATATGAGAATTGAACCTTTAATTTAATGAGTAAACTCAAGTTACTAGATTATTCACCAATTTTTTTATTAATTTATTTAAGAGATAAATTATATATAGGTTAAATTTATTTTAATTAATTAATAATAGTAATATTATATTAATAATAAAATTATTATAGTTTAAAAATAATAAATAGTAAAATTGTATATTTATTATATAGATAAATTTTAATAAATAAGTTTATATCTTAAAAAATAATTAATATATTAAATAAGATATTCAAATTATGATAAAAAATGTATTGGTAGTACTTAATTCTGATTTATGAATAATCAAATTTCATATATCTTGGTAATTTGAAGATTGTCTTATATTTAATATCAAAACTGGAATACAACTAACCTATAGAAATGACTTATTCGATAATTTTTTTTAAAATGGTGTGATTTCCTTTGATAATTTTTTATATGAAAAAAATTAAATGTTCATAATAGAATAAATCGTGTTTCAAGTGGATTAAATCAAACAATAGAATTCGTGTTCAACCTACATGATTTCTTGATCATAAATTTTTTTACAATGAACATAATTTTCTCTAATGATGTTTTACAAAAAAATGTGGATTGTGAATGTGAGGTTGATCAAGAGTAAAAATGTGAAAACAAAAGACGAATTTGATTGAATCTAACCATTTTAATTGTATAAAATTACATTGAAATCGTGCTCAACATGACTTAAATTTTATTATATTTTTTTTTAATTTTGGTTTGTTTGTTTATTTTTTGTTTTTAAAATGAAATAATTATTTGACTTGTGAAAATTTGAACAAATATTATTAAGGTTTTGGTTTATAAAAATTGAATAGATTTAGTTGTTTTTAATTTAAATTTAATGATTTAGGATTTATGATTTCAGTCTTTTAATTTTACGGTTTTTACAATTTATGTCGGTTTATGCTTAGGGTTACATTAGAATTTATGGTTTAGGTTTTTCTAGTTTAGGATTTCAAAAGGTACGGTTTAGGATTTCAAAGGTAGAGTTTAGGTCTGGCTTTTTTTTAGGATTCAAAGTTTAATATATATATTTATATTGTACCGGTCGAACACTAGATGACCGAGTCAAAGCATTTACAATACAATATAACAAATGTTGAATAAAGAATCAGTTGTAATTGACATTAAATGAGTCAGTCAAAGACACCCTTTAAGATACACTCCCATTATATCAGGAAGTCACTACACACGGAGAACCGTTACACACTTCTTGGCGAACTGCCTACCACTACACACGTCTTGGTAAACGAATTACCTAGCCCACACAAGGGAGACCCAAGTCAACCTATAAATAAAATTGTTAAAAGGGGAAAAAAGTATATTTTTCATATTCTAAGAGAACATACCAAAATACTAGCACTCACTTGAGCGTCGGAATGCAATCACAGGTACCTTTGACCCGCGAAACACACAGTGAGAGGAAGAACTTTGAAGAACTAGAAGACTACCAGCACGTCAGCGAATTGTGTACCCAGTGAACAAGTAGTACTGAGCTCCATCATCCATATATATATATATTTAGTTTTATTTTCTCCTCTTATCTCTTTGTTTTTGCATCAATTACAAACTTAAATGTGACATAGTGCAGCAGCCACAGGTTCCTCCTATCTGAATTGAACGTTCTTCTGCACCCTCGCGTAAGCATCAATGCTTGCCACGTAAGCATCAACACTTGCCATGTAAGCATCAACGCATGCCACGTAAGCGCTACTCCCTCCCCTCACCCTCCCTGCATGCGCGTAAGCACCTTCCCCCTCCCTTCTCGTGTGCGCCCGTGTCTTCATTTTTTCTGCGTTTTTTTAAATGTTTTTGTTATATATATATATTATTTATTTATTTTAATTTTTTTAACATTCCTAATTTTTATCCATATATAATAAAATAAAAATAAATCAAGAAAAATCTAATTGACATATGAATATATATAACTATCTCAAAATTGTATTTCAACTTCATAGAAATTTTAATATATAAACAAAAAAATTTAAAAACAAAACAAAGCATTTAAATTAAAGTTATTTCATCTTCCAGTTGTTCACTCTGAAAAGTTCAATTACATGCAACCTCACCTACTCTCGTGTAAAAAAAACACGATTACTACAGATAAAGAAACAAACACAAACAAAGAATAAGATAAGCTAGTTATATAAAAAATTCTATATAATTTGAATTTCACATTAATAAACACAATTCATCAAGTCTCATACAATTTCTCAAACCATCAACTGTCTATTAAAATTCACAACTCATCTTTCTCATGACAGACTTCTATTGACTCACAACACATAAACACTTGACTCTACTTCCGAAAAAACTCGTGTATTGAAATTAGCATTCAGAGACCTGCACCTGTCATACTACTCGTTGTGAAATCCACACAGCCATACTCATAATCATCTCAATATCTCATCATCTCATATGACAGGGTAAATCCATTTGATATGCTCTGATCAGTTCTTTCAAACCTCAGACTCAGCCTAATGAACTTCCTTCGACTTTCACCAACTGAATAACTTCATCTATGTAATTCCATTATATCAGTAGAGTCATGATCGTCTCATTCACAAGTGGAGGCCACTGATCCATTCATTGATTAAGAAAGGTGGAGGTCAAACTCCGACATCGGAGGATAAAAAAGGAAGAGTCATATCTTGGTCGAAGGAAACAAAAAGCTAAAGGCTAAACCTACTAGTCTTCGTCTTCAGCTTCCTCGGCAGGAGATGGTTGTGCTGCATTCCTTAAGGCTTGCAGCTCCCCAACAGGCACCATTCGGCCTTTGCAGACGTCCATATTGTTGTCGTAGTCACCGGTCAATGGCGGCCCATTGTAGAGCAGGTGAGCCTGTCGGACAACTTGATTGAAACTCTGGCCCAACATCACCAACATGTCGTCGATGGTCTTGTCCAGCTCAACCTCAACCGCATCCTTTTCAGCCTGCAACATCGAGATCTCATTCTTGGATTCCTCCAAATCCTTCTTCAGTTTGGCCACCTCAGCCACCCTCTCCCTCTCTCACCCCTTCGTCTTGACCATCCAAGTCAGTAGTCACTCGAGCCATCTTCCCCTCATAGGTTGAGTTTGCGTCAAAGGATTGCTTCAAAGAACTTGAGGCCTCGACCAACTCATGCTCGAATCGGGAGATTTCCTCGACCCGTCGGCCCTGGGCATCAGCACCCAGTCGGGTCATGACGAGACCTTGACAAAGCATTTCAATGCCGCCCCGGAGCAAATCCTCTTCTAGAACGACACTGAAAAACTCCTCGACAGTGGGGGGCAGACCAACCTATACCCCTTGAAAATTCCATATCACCCCTAGGAGAGATAAGGGAGACTTCAAAGTCTGGATGGCAAGGATGACCACGACGGATGGACTGACAACTGGTCGATGGGGGAGACTCCAGGTTCATCGGGGAGGGACAACGAGGAGGGATCGACATGCCGCCCAGAGAACGTGTAGTGGTGGCTATGTTGCTTGCCTTCCTCGTCCTCTTCCTACTCCTACCTGCACCGATCGAGGTACCAATGCCAGCAACAGAGGGGTTCCCGACAACAACGGTATCAATGTTGCCCCTTCCTCGGCCATTTTCCAAAGTCCTTGCACGGAAGTCATTCACCAAATCGCCCGCCTGAGGGACTTCTTTGTGCATCGTTTCTGCATCAAGAAATAGAAAAAACATCAGTCCAAAACTAGAGGACCAATCGAGACAAAAGACAACGCAAACATACCATGGAAGACCGTCCATCGATGAGACAACTTGTACACAGCTAACAACTTCCGTGTTGGGAGCCTTCAGGGGAGCTTATCAAAGAGAGAATAAATCTCTTGCTCCTTGACTCTCGGGGTCGGACAAGTCAACTCCTTAAAGCGGATAGGATTCCTACTCCAAAACATAGGAAACCTAGACCGACAGGCTTCATCGAAAAAGAACTTCATGCCCTCGGGTTCAATGAAAACCTTAAAGAATTTACCCTTGAATTTTTTATAAGAGGTTGTGAAAGGATTAAAAAGAATATTTCTCAACTGAGTGATGAGGGAATGTCAGCTAATGGGTTCAGTCGGTTGAGAGGTATAGTACCTCAGAAAGGTAGAAGGGATAGGAGACAAACGAAACACATCGCAAATAAGACGAAAGGTCTGAAGAGACGCCCAGGTGTTTGGGTGGAGTTGAGAAGCAACCACGTTGAGCATCTAAAGGACGCTCATCGTGAAGTCGTCAAAAGGGAGGGCGACGTGTAAATCGGAAAAAAAATACAAGAGTACAAAAGGAAGAATGGACCCGTACATATAGTATCGGTCGGTCGACAATGTTCAACGGTCAAAATACTATCGTTGGCATCTGACTTCAAAATCGGGTACCACCCCAAGAAAGTGGAAATGGAAACCCCGTCCAAAAAGGTAGAAGTAAACTTAGTCAACTTAGGATCTACCCAGTCAAATTCCAGGAGAAGGGACGACTGTTCAGGAAAATCCGACTGATCGACAACACCTTACGAATCATCTCCCTAATGACATTCTCTAAAGAAGATTGTCCAACCAACAAAAATTCGATCGTGGAGAAACCAAGAGGAAAAAAAACAAAGATAGAGAGAAGAAGAAGACGAAGTATTTATATGACTACTTAAAATTTAATTAAGTTGTTTTTGATAAGTTATATTTGTAATTTGACTATCAAATTATATGACCCGTATCAATCATTGTTGTTTTATTTTATATCTTAACTGATAGTTTTCGTAACACTTTTTAAATTAAAAAAAAATATGTGTCATGTTACAAGAGAACAATTACATCCATCAAATCTTAGCTCTATTAGTACAAATAATTGATAAAGTTCTTATTCGTTCAGTATTGTGAGAGTTCCTCTTTAATTTATTTGTTTTCTTTTAAAATATGGTAAATATAAAATCCTTGCCTTGACGTTCTTCCTTTTGCAATACAATTTAATTCTTACAAGATCCTATTGGTTGCTGTGATTGAAAATTACTTGAGAAAATCTTATGCTGGACAAATAAATTGGAATGAGATGCGAAGATAATAAGAGTAGATTCTCTCACAATTTCTTTTCTTTTCTTTTTCTTTTTTGTCTATAGAGAAGATTCTTGGAGATGAACACAGATCTTAATACTTTTTTTTTTCAGACGTGGTGATTTCCGTCCAGTGATCTTCAGCCACCATTTGTTATATATTAAAGTGTTTTAACTATATTTGACTTCAAACGTTTTTTGAAACTATATATTTCGTTTAAATAGAATTGCTTCACATGATCATACCAAAATTTTGCTTTGGTGTTGTTTTTTTTAATAGTTTTTTAGGAAAGCAAAGGGACCCTACTTTAGATCATATATTTGTACACTTCCTTATTTTAAGATATCTATCGATGTTTGAATTATTTTACTTTATACCTACTCTTTCGTTCTTTTATATATTATCTGATTCATGATTCGGATTATCTTTTATAATTTCTTTGACAGGGACTTTTCTATGTGTAAAATTGTCACACGTTAATAGATACATTTAAAGAATACATTAACAAACTGCATAGAAAGAAAAATCTCGAAAGAAAAACGATTTTTTAATTAACCATCTGTTGACAAAAATCAACAACTTATTAACTCAAATATAAATAAGAATTTAGAAGTCTATTAGAGTGTGTTTAGTTTGGTGATTAGAATATAGGATTAACATAAAAAGTGAGAATGATTTAAAGTGAATTTAGCTTAAACTTGAATAGTGTAGTATGGGTCTGAATTGAGTAGAATACAAAAATAAGGAACATGGTGGTAGCAAAAAAAGGTTGGAAAGAGGCATAATTGTAGGACCCGTGTCCCAAGTGATGTTTTATTTCCTTGTCTTCTGAAACTCAGAATTGTGTTGGCAGTGCAGACAACAAAGTCACAAAAGAGGTGACACCACAAAATAATTTTTTTTTTTTGTTCACATCAAAATACGAAATCAATTATCTTTCAGTTTTCCTTTTTCTCTCACCTCTACAAAACATGATAACTTTTCTATAACTTCCACCTACCTATCTCTCACATTTCATTACACCTGTTACATTATTCAGAGTCCAAATTTGTTTTGTTACTTTCTATTTTTAAAACACTAATTTAAATATCTTAATTTTTTAATATATTTTAAAATATCAAAGTCGAAAAGAGATTCCAAATTTCACTATTCATTCTAAGACAAACCACATGCAAAAGAATACACTTATTAAATCAATTATCTATAATCTTATTCAAACTTTACTTTTCTAAGCAATACTGTTTAACTTCAAGTATATAAGTTGGAGGTTATATGAAAAACATGATCTTGATGTTTATTTTATTTTTCTAAGAGGTTTAAAGAGTCACGTAAGGCTCTTTGTAGGTAAAACATATTTTTTTGGTTGCAACTTTTGTAAGTAAAAACTAAATCTCAGCATTAAGAAATTAAAATATCAATTCATTTATGTCAACAATTTTTGGTAAAATATGGATTAAATGTATGAGTTGGAATGTTGGTTTAAATTTAGTTTTAGTAATTGTAAAATATTTTGTCAATTTAATTTTTCTAAAAATAATTATCGAGTCTTTAATTAATTTTTTTGTTAGTTTGATTTTTAAAAACTAATTTTAAGATTTAATCATGTAACGAAATTTTAAACCTTATCTTCCAATAAAACATTAATTATTTTCTTCATAAATTATACTTAAATTAATTAGTTTCGAGAAAAAAAAATTATTTTAGAAAAATAATATATTATTATTTAATACGTGTGAAATAATCTTAATCTATAATCATTAGGGATGGTGGAAATATTATTATTGATGAGAATAAAATGTTGTACTAAAAGAAAAGTTAGTATTAAACATCAAACAATGATAACGGAATCAATGAAGAGAACTAAGTTACAAGAAGTAGCAAATAAGAATATTAAAATAATAATAGCATGAAATTGTTTCCTAAAAAATTATTGAAAATAATAATTAAATAGTGTAATAATTAACTAGAGACGGAACTAGGGACGGAAAGAGAGGAGTGGGGACAAATATTCAATGATGCGCTGCCCCACCATTAAATGGTGTTCCCAGCCCTTACGGAGGTGCCGACCGTTCATTACGCCTTTGGTGGGAGACTCACTCCCAGTAAATTAATCATCAAACTTTGCATTATATTCATTTTTTAAAATATTTCAAAATCCTATTTCAATACACTTCTTAAATTAAATATCGATAAGTTGTGTACTCATATAGGGTAAAAAAAAAATCATCATTTGCATCAATCATGAATTTTTGTATCATAATTGCATTTTCATTTCAATATTGAGATGTTTTTTGTAAGAACATGTCTTGATTATGAGTTAAAAAAAGTATCCGAAAATAATTATTGTGGTGTGAAAAAAGAATGCAAATATCACCTACCAAACATGCACACATACGACTCCTGAAACCTTTGTCTTACTTAAGCATTGCAATTTCTACCAAACTCTATTCCGCCGCAAATATGATATGACAGTTTTTAGCAACTCCCGGGAAAAGTTTTAAATTACCAACTTTAAAATCATTTATATGCATACATATAATTTTGACTAATTCTCCTTTTGTACAGGAGAAGTAATAAAATGGTCACTTCATACTCAACAAGACACATATTCATTCCACGACAACCACTCATCATGTCAATCAAACAACATTTCCTGTATATCATATCTTTAATATCAATTTTAATACCCAATATATTTTCACATTACATTCATTTTTTTTATAAATACCAAAGTTTATTTTTTTTAACTATTACATTACTTTAAAGTGGTTAGTAAAGAATCAAAATATTATTTCTTTTAGATGTGAAATTTCGCAGCATGGTACCATTTCTTAATACTCGTTTTTCATTATGAAATGCATTTTATAATTTTAACACATTGGATTTTGTTTCTCGTTTAATTATTTATAAAATATTAATATGTTGCTCTTGGAAAGTACAGCGTACCTTTATAGCTAGCTATCTGCAAAAGAGAATATGCTTGCGAAAGTGGTTTTTGGTTAAAGTGATTAGAAAAAAAAAACTACATTGAATTGAATTGAATGAAATAAATAAATAAATAGAAGTGTCACAATGGTTCTGATAAAAACCAAATTAGAATTAAGACCAAACTCTCACAAAGTTGAGCAGAGTCACATGCTCTCAGTTACCTGTATAACTAATCACAAAGATATACATGTATTTGTATACTATGTGTCTCAAAGATCATTATTCTGTATAGGTTCTATAATCTTGGATCTTGCTAATGATAATAAATATTTAATTTAGTGGTGCATGTGGTTGTTAATTAACTTGTAATAGTAACTGCTATGCAAGTGTGGTATTGCATGGGTGATTTTTTAGATATATTATTGTGTGAGATTGATTATATTGGTGAAAGATTTGGTGTTGTAAATTCTCTCCTTACATAATGTGTGCATGAGATAGTGCAGGTAGCACCTTCGAAAGGCCCAAAGTTTGAAACCATGAACAGCTTTGGAGTGGCCAACCATTTTTTTCCTTAAAATAATAGGAGCAGTTATGATGAACTAATGGAGGGTCTTGTCTTGGGTTGCTTTAATAATTGCCCATTGTCTCAACTGAACACAGTCCTCAAGAAGTACACGTGGTTTCAAAATCTTACAACTGAATAAAGATAATATTTATTTTTGGTGCGAAAATAATCTCCACCACTGATCCTTAAATTCTGTATGGACCAAGAAATTTAAACTAGTTATAAAACCAAAGTGTACGACTATGTAACATTAATTTAGTGTTTTTAATTATTATGATATAATCAGGAAGCCATAATGTGATCTGAATCACGTGGACACAAATTTCAATATGCTTTGCTGACTTGGATTGCTTCCTAAGTGTTATTTACCTGCGGCGAATAATTATATACTCTACTATTAAAAATTGAATGGGTTGCTTCCTATCATTATCATAATCAACATTAATATTTTGTCTAATGTTTCGATACTCATAATGTAACCACAGACATAATATTTTTTGTGGGAGGACTTTGCGGACTTAACCACAAACCTTCACGTCACACCATTCATACTGTTGTTCTCAATAACAAATAATAATCATCCTCATATTCAGGAGACACAAAACGCCAGAATCAGAGTTCAAATTTTGTATATTATTATATTAACAAAAACAGGGTTGGAAGGTTTAATAAGAATTACTCTATCTTTTTTGTTTAGGATGAAATACAGTTAAAAAAAAATTATTTCACAATCCTCTTATTCCGATCATTTTCTTGAACTGTTCATTCTTTAGCAGATATTGGTTGGCATAACAAAGAATTGATTGTTTCTTCTGCACCTCCATATCTTCTTTTGCCACATCCATATACATCATGAAAATATATTTTTATCTTTTTTTGTCACCCTCATAAACTAGTTTCCATAGTTTATGTAATCCGGAACACATTTGAAAAAGACTTCCGGATTACATAATCCAGAAGCTAAATAAGACTTCTGGATTATGTAATCCGGAAAGTAATCATGCATCTCAAAAAAGACTTTTGGATTACATAATTCTGAAGCTAATTATAAATTTGAAAAATGACTTTCGGATTATGTAATCCGGAATATTATAGAGGAGCATTTTGGAAATTCAAAATTTATGAAGGTGAGAGAAGAATGTATGGAGGTGCAAGAAGAAACAGTCCAAAGAATTCCATGCCACAACGGGCCGAAAACTCAAAAGACCCAAAAGCAGAAGCAGAGCACTAAACAAAGCCCAACTAAAGAGTGGAGAAAAGGACACGGGCTGCACTTTGCCAAGATCTAAGCCCAAAGGGGAAGGTTTTTCTTCCTGCACCAATCAATTCTATTCTATACCAATTTTTGAAATTTCAGAATGGTCTTTGATTCCGAAATTGGAAATCCAGAATGAAAAATACATTCTAGAAAAAGAAATTTGAAATAGAATTTATGTATTTTGAAAACGAAATACATTCTATAACTGGAAAATCAAAATCTCATTCTGAAAAAAATCAAATCTAAAATAAAAATAATACATTCTGAAAAAAGTTATAAAAATCAAAATCTTAAATTATATTCTAAAAAAATCTTAAATATAAATTAGAAATATAAAAATATGGAAACGTATTCTAGAAGATTATTTTAAAATAATATTCTAAAATTTCAAAAATATATTCCGTAATAAAAAATTTGGAATATATTTATACGTGCATCCATAGTCCTCTTTAAAAAGGTTACAGGTTCAAAATTTTGATGGGTGCAGAAACCGGCACTGACATCCAAACTAAACTGGACTAGTCAAAGACTAAATTTTTTTTGGCTGTCTTTCTATTTGTTTCAAGTTTACGAAACTTATCTTGTCTCCGACTTCTTCCTGCACCTCCATCACTTTTTCAGCCACCTCCATATATATATTTTTAAATTTTCAAAATTACTCTTCGATAAAAAAAATAAAAATAATGTTCTACACGGATTATCTAATCTTTCAAATATTATAACTTCGAGATTACGTAATCCATAACCTGTTTAACAACTCATAATATTAAATTACGTAATTCAGAACTTATTTAAAAAAATAAACCTATCAAATTATATAATTCGAAAGTAAAAAATTATCACTTCTATATTACGTAATTCATAATCTATTTAACAACTAATAATACAGAATTATGTAATCTGAAACTTATTTAAAAAAATAAACCTACCAGTGTACATAATTTGAAACCTAACTAAACACTCACATGAAACCTATTTGACAAACTAAAACTACCGGATTACATAATCCATAACCTAATTAAACAAAGAAAAATACCAGATTACACTATCCCGTTTGAAACACTTCCTCCAAATTCAAATTAAAAAAACTTAGAAATTAAAACCATCAAAGCTAAACCTTGTGGTGGATGAAGAGGGCAACTGTGGTGAATGATGGAGGAAGAACAATCTTTGGAAGAGAGATTTGGAGAAAAGCTTTGGAAGTGGGAGCTTTGGTGGGGAGGTGGGCGGATAATCCGGAAGTAGTAATTTTTGAATTCCGGATTACATAATCCGGTGAGTGTTTAGTTATGTTCCAAATCATGTAATCTAGTAGGTTTATTTTCTTAAATAAATTTCAGATTACGTAATCTCGTATTGTTAGTTGTTAAATAAGTTATAGATTACGTAATCCAAAAGTAATAATTTCTTACTTTTGAATTATGTAATCTGGTAAGTTTATTTTCTTAAATAAGTTTTGGA
>Ga0123342_1001580_pt1 | contig 38295 bp, 28 predicted proteins | sample Turbeawhitnodule_FD_89960 | JGI IMG/M metagenome (GOLD analysis project Ga0123342, IMG submission 89960) | Root nodule microbial communities of legume samples collected from Mexico - Turtle bean Mexico white nodule | ecosystem: Host-associated > Plants > Roots > Nodule | place: Mexico: Nepantla...
AAATGCAATTTGGATAATCCAAAAATGTATCCAATCTATATCTAATCCATATCCAATTAAATGGATTGGATTTAAAATCCAAAAATATGGATTTGGATTTGAGATAAATCCATTTAAATGGATCAAAACTAATATGGATTTTGTAATTTGGATTTTTTGCCCACCCTTACCTAACTTCACTAACAAAATCAAAACAGAGTAACAGGAAATTTCATCTTAGCAAACAAGATTTCTTTGTACGACCAAAATGGCCTCCACAAAGTAAATTGACACTATAAATGTAATTGTGGTACGAACAGAACAACATCCAAAGGACAATTACCTATACACATAGTTCACCATGATCCCTCCACTTTGGGAAAGACCTTTTTCTGATCGATCAGCCATCCAATTTATTCTTTCAACCATCTGTCCACATTGAGAAGCAAAACTTTATTCACACCAAGTTACTCAAATTACAACTGAAGATTTGCTACAAGAAATAACCATTTTATCATATTGATTATAGAGAAAGAAATACAAAGAAAATAACCCATGCAATGTCTTCATTGAAAAAGCCATTCAAAAAGTATAAAGTACTATATGGAAACTACCGCTTTCAGAATGAAAATACCATTACCACTAACAATGAAGTTTATTGGCTCTACAATATGGTTGCAAGACATACCGCTCCATTTTGCAAGTGAAAATTTGCTACAGAGTCCAAAGCTTTTCCTCTTTTCTTCTCTTGCAGAAGGTACCTGTGATACCAAAAGAAACCCAAATGCTTTCAGATTACCTTGAGTCATAAATTATGAGTACTAGCAAGCGCCCTAGCTCAATCCGATATTTCAAAGTCATTTCTAACATGGCTTTTTTTTATTTTCCATAATTTGTTTCCAGTATTTCAATACCTGGCACATAAACGCATCAAAGGAGCTTTTAATGCTGACCGAAGTTCTGGAGAATGGATCCACTTAGAGGATGTAGAAGTAAGCAAGTTGAACATCAAATCCATTCCATTTTTTCCCGTGGCAATATCCCTGCATCTCATATTGATATTAGTCGCATGATAGTAACCCAGAGATGAAGTAGAGGGGAAAATGAGAAAGAAAGGCAAAAAAGAAGAGGAAAAAAAACTGAACCACTGAATGTTGCAGTTAGTATTAATCATAGGGAATAACAAGGTCATATTTTGATTCATCGGACTACATGAGTTGTGAACTTGCCAAATCGTACCATATTTAATCATGCAATCTGAATCATGAATCATGCACTTAAACAACTGCAAAAAAAAATCTACTTTTTTTCAACACATAAGAAGCCAATTGGGCTCACAATAAAGGAGAAACAAGAAAAAGACAAAAAAAGATGTAATGCAGCTATTAGGATAGGTTACTTGATGACATATGAATTTGCGATAGTGGTGTTGCCAAAAATTATCGAAGAAAATCATAACTTAAAATATGAAGATAGAACAGAATGCATCTTACTTGGATAAACTCATAAGTGCTTCTTCTTCCTCGGGTTTAAGTATATTTTCATAGAAAGTGGAACTAGATCCCTCGGCTTGCGATTGAGACAAATTGACTCCTTCAACAAGTGGTGTCTGAGATGCTGCTAACTTGGATAAAAGCCATGACATGAATCCCGGGATGGGACTAAGAGTTGCAAAGGTCTACAGCCAAAAAATTATCAGCAATCTTGGATGTGGGAGGGCACAAGTAAGATATAGCAGTATCCTAAGAAATATGGCATTTATCAAGAAAAATTCATAACACCTGTGCCTAATAACTACTGGGAGTAAGCATATCACTTTTAGATCGTACTACAATGAAGAAAGGAATATATCAATTTCAGAGAATAGTCTTTTAGGCAAATTCCCACGTGTCTATAGTTCTATAGTGCCTTTGAGAGCAATGACTTCAGAAATCTGCATCTTTCAGAAGAGGGAAAGATTTAAAAAACCCATGGTTTAAAGAATAAACCATAAACTTGTACTGGTATATTTGGAAAACCTCCCATCAAATGTGAAGGGTTAAAGGGAAGACAACACATTTTGTTTGGCCATTTCCATTCATATAAAAACCATGAAAATAAAAGGTAATCAACTGAGATTCAAAAAAGAAAAAGAAAAAAAAAACTAAAGAAAAAATTATGTTCATTAATTGTTGTGCATTCACAAAACCCATGAATCTCCGTATAGTTGATAAAATACTTACAGAAATGTGCGGCATCTCTCTTTTCACCTGTGTTACAACTCGTTTGATAAGAAATTTTCCTAAGTTGATCCCTGCCAAGCCAGGCTGCAAATTATACCATATTATAAACTCTCTCTATCATTATTCTTCTTCAGAGAGTCAGGAGGGGGAAAAACTGACAATGATATAAACAGAAAAGCAAACAGATCAAAGGTGCTAACATGAATAAAAACGGAACAGAAAAAAGAACGAGCAAATTGTAGCAATAATTCCAGTCAGAGAAAAAACCAAAGAATAAACAGTTCACATTGCACTAAGAATGATTGTGCTGAGCTTCACCATGGCATATAATTAAATACTTAACAATTTTTAGATATATAGTCAAATCTCCACTGGCCATAACTTTCATCACTTTTATGATACATAGCATACCTGAGTTGATGATATAGAGTAGAACAAGGCACATGTGGTCTCACTTTCAGGTATAGGAGGACTATCCCACAAAACTTCCTGTGGAATAAATAAATACTGTTTTAAAGAAGTTACCGAAACAGGGTTTAGTCCAGTTGAATTTTAATAACATTAACCTGTATTGTCTGAGCAACATCCTTCAGCAGTGCAACTTCAATGAAAATTAGGGGTTCACCTGAGGAGAATATAAAAGACCACATAACGTACTTTAACACACTTGAAGCTTTAAGAATAGACTTCTTCAAATGCGACAGAAGTTAAGTGAACTGCTTGAGTAACAGCACTCAGTAACCTTTATATTTATAAGAATAAATTATTTTTGCATTTACAAGAATAATAATAATAATAATTATCATAATAATAAAGAAGTAAACTATTTCATTTGACCATCTTACCAATGTTACATTAATTTCTATAATTCCCAATGACATGTTAATCACAATCACAATTTTCAAACATCAGATTTGAGAACAGGCATATAACTACATATTTTAAACCAATGATATGCACTGGATCCCAAAGGGGCAAATAATGTAGACTATAGAAAGCACCAAATTTAATTTTTCAAGCTAGTCGGTAGGAGAATAATGAAATTCCACTGTACTGCCTACTTAATACGATAACTTCACTATAAAGCATTTTGACGTTACTAACTTTGTGAGCTGATACAGACTGAACTCAATATTGAAAGAGATGAAAACAATTGCTGCTGGGATGTTGATTAGTGCACCAGTATAAATTATAAAACTGTGAGAGGTAGAGAACTATCTTTCAGTAACAACGGGTTAGAGGAACTGCTGACCAGGGATAGCTGGATGTAAATACCCAAAACAACGACGGCCAATTCCGAGCCTTCTCTTAAGATCTAGAAGATTGCTAATAGGGTGAACAGCCTACACAAGATATGAAAGATTATGCATATAGTGGAATACCAGAGCTACATTAAATGACAATTCAAGAAAAAAGGAGAAAAGTACTTCATAAGCAACAATTTTCTCCAGCAAAGAAGCCGGATCATCCCATGTAATCTGGTGAAGCTCTAAGGCAGCAGGACTAAGCCATGTAACAAATTTTTCCTTTAAATAAGAATCCAATGCTCTCAAAGATGCAATATTTTCCTCTCTGTGTAATGGAAGAATTGAATCATTACAATCAAAATATCAGGAAAGCAGGTTGAACTCTTGTTCTTCTCTTATCTTTCTTTCTCCATTTCCTCCAGGAATGCTATGAGCTACAGGTATCTAAAATTCATATTTGTATAAATTTATTTTATTTTAAGGTTCTCGTAGCAAAAAATCCTGGAGCAGACGAAGGTAACTAAATTTCAAAGAGGAAACGATGAACTAAGGTTTCTTTTATTTGCTCTACTGTCATTTTGCAAGACTAGGAAATTAAAGGAAACAGATATAGTAGAAAAATTGTTAAAATAAAATCGTGTTGCACCAGCCATAAACTTACCCGAGAATGGTTAGAACATCTTCTCGAAGAATGGATAAGATCCTCAACCCTCCAGGATGAGTGTTGAGACGCTCAAAGAGAACTTCATAAACTGGCTGAAGGGCATGCCTCAAATTCCTCTCAATGCGATAGAAAGGAGAAAACAAGCCTTCATCTTCAGAGCCGATCACTTGAGTTTTGTCTGCCAACCCAATCACTTTTCTTTCACACCAAAGTTTTGAAAGCAATAATTAAAAGAGTTACACACGTGGGCGCACGCCCACGCCCACGCCCACACCATATAATAACTCACCAACAGGTGGTTCAAGTCCAAGATACTGCTTTATCAGGTCACGCACTTGTGATCGATTGAGATCATACTCTCTGGCAAGGACAAGAAGCAACTTGCGACGGTTTTCATGAGAAAGACTAAAATAACCCTACATCATCATCACCGGCTTATGGAATGAAATAAGCAATGACGAAAAAAGAATCGAATTGAGAAAGTTTCACCGCATTAATTAAAGAATCTAAAATTAGACTACCTCCGAAAAGTTATTAAGAACATCATCAAGAACTTCTGTTTTGTTCATCGATATAGCAGAGTGCATTGAGGCACGGACACGCTTAAACTCTCTGTGAATAAGTCAAAACAACACATAAATAACAGAAAAAGAAATAGCAAAAAAACAAAAAGCAAGCAAAATCCAATTCAGGCATGCGAAACAAAAATTAAAAAAAATAAATAAAAATTAGGAACCTCTCGGAGTTGCCGGAGTCATTAGGCACCGCATTTCCTTCGCCTGGAGATTCGTTTTGGCGGGAATTCTGCTGCTGCTGCTGCATTTGACTCGTCGCGTTCTGTTGTGGATTCATCGCAATCGAAAGAACCATAAGTTAACAAGAATCAAACTCAAAGCTAATTCACGCACAGAAAATATCATCGACTTATTGAATAATCGAATCAAAACAAAGTGTACGTATAACTCAAATCTTGTACAGAAAAAAGAAATCAGGGGAAACTAAAAGGAATGAACAGAAGTGTAAGTGCAAGATTATTTTACTCACAGCAAGAGGAATGGGCGAGAGAGAAATGTTAGTACGATCGTTGGGCTTCATTCTGGCGCGCATCAAAATGGACAAAGCTTTTTTGCTCATTTTTTATTATTTTTATTACTCTCCTATTTATTGGGTGAAGCATGTCCGTTCGGCAATCGAAATCAACAACTGGTATAGTGAATGAAGTTTGCTTTCTGCTTTTGGATCGTGCGTTACATCGCTGTTTGGCAACAACCTATTTTTGTTTGTGAGTTCGTATTCCGAGGTAGCAAGCGCGTTTCTTGCAAGCCACACAGATATTTTTTTATTCCTTTTCTTGGTCAACGTCTAACGCTGACTCTCCACTTCACTGTAGATTTTCACGTTTTGACCCAATTCAGGTTTTGGGCCTCATGCATGACCCAAAACGTTAACAAATTGGACTCTTTGCTTTTGGGTCAGCTAAATTGGACTTTTATCTAGTTGGAAAAATATCAAGATTGTAATGAAATAATGCACAATTCAAACACGTAGTGTAGCTTTATTCCTGATTAGTGACTTCTGTCATTACCATATGCTATTTTTTTTTGCTTAAGCAAGTTTCTATCTTGTTTAGTAATGAACGATTCGTTGCAAATGATGTCCTTCAGTCTTAATAAATGTTTAAAGCAAAATGCCCAAAGAGATTAAAAAAACATGGAATCAGTTATCTATATGTAGAAAATAATTACTATAAAGTTACTAGAAGTTATGAAGAAAAAGGACAAACATACTTTGAGTGTTCTGTCAAAAGTTCCTCAGTTACTAGGAAGCTCTAACCAAAACAATAAAGAGAAAAGGTTTTTTATTCTGAATGGGACCATGTGGGTTACTGTAAATATGTATATATCTTACTTGCAATCTAAGAAAAATGACAAATAGATGTGGATAGGTCACAACTACCTTCCTGGGATCACATTCTTTCCTTTCGTTTACAGTATATACAAAATGCTGTTCTCTTCTTCTTTCATATTACCTTTTTCCATACAAATTTGAATTAGGGTTTCATTCCATGTATTCAATATCACTAATTTTATTACTTAGATTATTAGTAGTAAATATTTTTAATTTGAATAAAATAAAGATGGCATAAAATAACTTAAACCTAAACTTACCAAAACTAATAAATTTAATAAAAACAACTAGATTCTAAATAAAAATGTTTGTTGGAGATCACTTCGTAATAATGTTTGTGTTTACTTTTGTGGAAGAAGTTTGATTTTTGAAATAAAGGTAAATATAAAAGTTGTACATATTTTTTGAATTTTTAGTTTGCATGGATTACATTCTTAAATAAATTGCAAGGAACAGAAATGGTTATATTACACTTAAAATGACTTGTTGAAAATATAATTAACTTATCAGACTTGAATAATGGCTAAACGACTGAATGAATCATAAAATATCAACAGAAACATTACTGGATAACTTAAATGATGCACACAAAAAAAATAACAAGAAAATATCAAACATTTGAATAATTCATTAAATCTCTGCTCTATCACCATTCACGTACTTAATCTTCTAGTATTTACATCTCTTACCTTTTCAATTTTTATTCACTTCCTACAAAAATTAACAAAACACCAATGTCTTTTAAAATAACAAGGTAGTTTTTTTTATAGGTAATAAAAAATAAATAAATATGAATTACTTTAAGAGTGATCTAATCTTTATACATAAAATTCAACTTTTAACCTTTTTCCCTTATCTAAATCCGAAAAAAAAAATTACCTAAGACTTTCACTCATACACTTAAAAAGGTGTATCATGAGATCATCCCAATGCAAACCAAAAGAAGATACCAACCACCTAAAAAAAATGTAGAAAATGTGACTTAGATTTAATCTAAAACTAAGCCTTTAAGTTGAACTATAGCAAACATTTTCAATTAACGATCAAGTTTTTTTTTCTTTTTCTTTTAATCACCAGCTGATGAGTATAAGTTTGAATGTATGATATGAAATTGTATGGGTATTTGGTCTTCAATTTTAGGCTCTTGAAATATAAATCTAAGTGTTATATCTAATATAAAAAAATTTGTAAATCATAATATAGTAAAAAAAATCATAAACTCATTCATTTAATTAAAAAAACAGATTAAAAGTGATGTTAATTTGTATATAAATTTGGTTTAGGTTTTATTATTGTTGACTGTCGCATTTGAATCTCCTCGAAGAACCCATCAACATAGAATCATGGAAGAAGCCGTTGAACTGATCATCTCTGCGCGTGAATGTTGCTTGTTCCGTAATCCGTGAGTCAATCTCTATTTTCAAGTTTGATCACAGAATTAAAAAAGGTAAGTTGTTAATCAAATATACATAATGAATTGGGTGTTGAAAAGACAATTAACGTTCGGATTTAGTGACAATTGAGCTGGGTTACTTATTATGGTGAGTGATTTCGATAATATAATTATTGAAATGTGAAACATCATTATTTGAGATTCTAGTTGTTATCATGACAAACCATGTTAACAAGGCATTACTACATCACTTGGATTTTTTTCTTTTTAATTTAGTCACCCTAACCATTAACTAGACATGTTCGTTTATTTCAAATTTAAGTATAAATAATTTTAATAAGATTGATTTTGAATTGTTATGGAAAGTGAGTACAACTTATCCAATCATTGATTTCTTATTAATTTAAAATTTATTGATAATCGCATAAATTGTCTCATTTTATATTTAATGAATTTCAGTCGTTATTTTATAATTTTTAATGAATTTAAACTATTAAAAAGTGTATTACTAATTATTGGTATTAAGTAAAGTACATGACACGTGGGCAATTTGTTGAATTGTGTGTTCTTATTGTATTGAAGGAATCTATGATAAGTCACGGGCAATTAGGCATTTTCGTATCATAAAAAATCAAATTAAAAGTAAATTATTGTTAGCAACCCTTGGACCCATGCAATTATGGGAACGCTTTTCACGAGTTATTCAATTCTCTCTTCTTACTTTTATACTCTTTTCATAATTACTTTCCACACCTCCATCTCGTAACTTTTTATGCCAAAACTCCGATTTTTAAAAACTGTTGCTTCCTTTACTACTATTCTATTGATTTTTAATTATGTAAAAGTTAAGCAACTAATTTACAAATACAATATACACTCCATGTACGAAATTTATTCATTCTCAATATTAAAGAAATTAGTTAATATAGTTAATAATATTAAATTAATTTTATATTTATTTTTTTTTTCAAAATTATTTTTACAATTATCGAGGAATATTTGTTTATTTTAAATGTTTTAGTTAATTGTATTTTTGTCTCACGTTGTATATTTTTCTCATCTAGTTCTTCTTCAAAAATAATTATCCATCTTCAGTCATAAAAACATCTTAATATAAAATAAAATAATAAGAATTTATTTTTATATTATAATATAAATTTATGTATAATTATTATATGCATACAAAATGGAAAAGAAAATTTATCGTTAAATATAATTCAACTCCCTTTTGGAATAAAAAATATATTACGCTAATAAAAAAATTAAATAAAAGATAATATTATCATCTCGTGTTGGTGAAACATATTATAATATGGTAGTTATTATATCCTATCTGTCTGCCAAATGAATCCTAAACTTATAATACACAACTTTTTATTATTACATGTAGTGAGAGAAAACAAAGTGTTTAGTTTTCACATTGAAAGACACACAAAAATGAGCATCATTGTTTGAGTTTTGGAAAACAGTAATTAGATTCAACTTAAAAGTCTGTAGGATAAAAAAGTAAATGCGAAAAAAAAGTAAAAGATAACCCCAAAAAAATATATCGGAGAAAATAAATAAAAATTCTTATAATGGTCAAATCTGACATTTATAATATAAGACTTATTATTAATGATCATTAACGTATGAGTTAAATTGTACAACTTTTTAAAATACATGTATTTAGTAGTGTTTTTCTGCATGGAGTTATAAGCATAGGGGTGTTGTAGTTCATTCATAATATTAATTAGGAGAGAAAACAGTAAAAAAAAAACAATATGGAGAAAAAAATATATCACTGTCATAATTTAAGAAAACTGATTAAAATAAATAATTTGAAAATAAAATAAAATAAACAGTAAAGATTAAAAATATATGTTAAATGAGAGAAATCAAATGAAAAAAAAATCCCATATTCAAGAGTCAAAACTTAAATTTACAATGTGTTCTCTTTCTCTCTCTAATTTGTTTTTTTATTTAAATATTAAATAATTAATATTTTTTAATTAATTATAATTTAACAGTTTTTTCTAAGTTTATCAAACATGTCCAACTCATATTAACAAAACTTTATCAATTAAAATAAACGAGATATATTATTTTTATTTAATATCAAACATAATTATTTAGGTTGATGGCTGATATTGATTAAGATTATTTTCATAGTTTTTTTTACTTAAACTAATTTTAGTTAGCATTAACTGAAAGTCTTTTCCAATTAATATTAACAAATTCTAACAATCTACTGTAGAAAAACATTATGTGTTGATGATAATTTTTTTATATATATATCAATACAGAATAATCATAATAGATGTGAATTGAAAAAATCCAATTCATGTATGCCAAAATATACTTTTTTTTCAACATTGATAACAAAATTTACTAATATCAATTAAGAAATAAAAGTGATATACAAAATATCAACATCAATAAAAAGCTCTAATCAAAATCCATATCAATAAAAAAAGTCTCGGTCTTAATTAAGCTTATCATACTCTAACAAAAAAAATGTAAATTTAAGATTATGAATTTTTTTAAATTCTTAATGATTAGGTTAATTTAAAATTATTTAATTACTTTAATAAAATTATAGGATTTAAAACTTTTTTTAAATTTCATATAAAAAGAATCTATTTTTGTTGTATACATTTGAATTTCTCTATTAAAAAGAAATTATCTTAATCTTTATTTGTCATTCCCTAAAATTCCATATTACGTGGTAATAGGGATGATTTGCACTTTTATCTGGCATTAATACATTTCCAAATGATTTAATGTTTGAACACACAAGATTGCGATTTTGAATTAAGAGTAATCTGAGATTTTTGGGCCGTGGAGCAGGTGAGAGGGATGTGAGTACAAAAGTGGTATGAAGGGAAGAGAAGCTGGGAAAGCTGAAATGACAGAGTTTGAAGGGTAAAAGCCCGAAAGGTGTAGAATGAGAATGTGCAAACGAAAGCCACAAAATCCAAAACCTCAGAAGGGAAAAAAGGTATGGGACCCAAATAAATAAAATAATCACCCACCCATTTCACATTATTATTTTTCGCTTCTTCCTATATTATTATTAGTTCCAGTACTTTTATGCAGTACATTGCAGTATTAATTTTTTCAAGTTTCTTATTTTCGCCGACACACACAAACTCACACACTCAAAGCGACACAGCACAACACAACACAACAGTCTTGTGTGCTTTTGGTTATTCTCTCTCTTCATTACACCAAGCTTCGAATCTCCAATATCTGTCCCTTTCTTTCTTTAATGGCCTTGCCTTGTACAACCAGTCGCGATCTGAAACTCAACTACTACGGTACTGCTTCTACTACTGCTACCCCCATTTTCCTCTTCTTCTTTCACATCTCTTTCGCCTCCATGGTACTCCGCATGTGCCTCTCCACACCTGAACCACTCTTCTGACCGCAATGCCTGCTCCTCCTTCCCCTCTTTCTCCCTCCCTCGCTTTCATCTTCCTTGCTCTGCTTCCTCTTTCCCTTGCCAACACTGACTCTTCTGATGGTAATACATTACTGCTTCTCCCTTTTCTGTTTCTTTGTGTTTTCTTGGAGTGATCATGCTGCGGTTGATTGATGGGGTCGGTTTTAATGTAGTAATGTGATGGGAACTGGGGAGTGTTCGGTTTTGGGGAAAAAGATTGGATTTTGTGTCGAGGGCATTGGTTTTTTATTTTTGTTTTGTGGATTCTGGGTGCATAGGACATACGTGGTAATGCAAGTAATGAAGTTGTGGGTGGGTGCTTGTTCATACCAAGATGGTCTTTTTTTATTGATGTTTTGTTTTTGTTGCAGTTCAAGCTCTCGAGGTTATGTACAATGCGTTGAATAGTTCAACTCAGTTAACGGGTTGGAGAATCGGCGGTGGTGATCCATGCGGAGAGTCATGGAAAGGGGTAACATGTGAAGGTTCAGCCGTTGTTTCCATGTATGAGATTCCTGTCATATTGCACATTTTTTATTTATTCATTTGTATTTTTTTTAAGTGTGTTTATTATTGTCAAGGTTTTATTAGCAATGGTTTTAGTCGCAATCCTTGACATTGCCGGAAATTGCAGACAAATGTGCTGGAAACCTTGATCTTGTGACCGAAATCGCGGTTGCTGACCCACTTTTTTTCAAGCTTGTTTGTGGTCAAGAAAACTAATTGATCTTCCTTTTGTGATGGTGGTTAGTGAGCTCTCAGGATTAGGACTCGATGGGACTCTGGGGTACCTGCTTTCGAACCTAATGTCACTCAGAAAGCTGTGAGATCATTTTACTCTGTTATTTTATTGTTTTAACATATGCGGGTAACTGGTTATTGGTTTTTCATCCTTTATTTTGTATTTTTCCAGTGACTTGAGTGACAACAAGATCCATGATACAATACCCTACCAGTTGCCGCCAAATCTTACAAGCCTGTAATATTAACTTCCAATTACCCGCTCATTTCATTTCCTGATCGCTGTCACTTTGCTTCTTTACTATAAATGTTAATTTTTTTACTGAATCGTGTCATATCTTTTTCAATTGGGACAATCAGGAATCTTGCAAGAAATAATTTATCTGGAAATCTTCCTTATTCCTTTTCTGCCATGGTTTCTCTCAATTATTTGTAAGTTTCTTTTCAGTGTATATAGTTTTATTTCATAATATTCAATTTGATCATACATTGGGGCCACTTACTGTGTTTCCTTGTTGTTTTTAGGAATTTAAGCAGTAATGCACTCTCCATGACAGTTGGCGATGTTTTTGCTAGTCTTTCAGATCTTGGTATCCTGTAAGATATAGTATATAGGTTCTTAAGTCCAACTTCCCCTCCTTTCATTTTCTTTTTATTCTAACTAAGAAATGAATGTTTATAATGCTGATTTATGGCAATGGTTAATCAGTTTCCGATGTTTTCCCCCCTCAAAATATATGAATAAGCATTTTCCTTGTCTGAATCAGATGAACTTTTACACTTTAGGATTGAGAAGTTGTTGTTTTCGAGCTAAATTTTTTGAGTTTTGGATTTGGACTTGAAGCATGTTCATAAATTGACTTAATAATTGACTCATACTTTTAGTATCATATATCAGAATTCAAATTAATTTACCACACTAACATAGAGTTTATGCTCTAGTGCAAATCTGATAGAAATAGAGAAAGAGGAATAGTTTCATACAGAAACCTTTTATAGTCAATTGGTTGTTTGGATGGTTTTATGGACTAACTAATAATAGTTTTATGGTGGAATGCTGGATTCTATTTGATGATTGTTTGCATTTATTTTCAATGATGCAGGGATCTATCATTTAATAACTTCTCTGGGGATCTTCCTCCTTCATTTGGTGCATTGACCAATCTTTCTTCTCTGTATGTTGGTTGATATTTTAATTGATGGAGTGATAGCAATTTTCAGTAAATGTTTAGGCTTATTAAAATTATTTTGTAGTTTCTTGCAGAAAAACCAGATGACTGGCTCTCTTAGTGTTCTCGTTGGTTTGCCTTTGGATACTTTGTAAGTTCTTCTCTCCCATTTCACCTTGATTATCGGCATATCAGTTTCTGATATTGCTATATAATTTTCCAGAAATGTTGCAAACAATAATTTCAGTGGATGGATACCTCGTGAGATTAGTTCCATACATCATTTCATGTAAGTATTATGGATTCTTGTTTGAAATGCCTTTGTATTTTCTAATGCATAGCTTCAGCATTGTGGTTAATGTGACTCTTTAAACATTGACTAGATATGATGGAAATTCATTTGAGAACACTCCTGCTCCTCTTCCACCGGGATTAACTTCACCTCCTCCCAATGGATCTCACAATCATCATCATTCTGGATCTGGTTCACACAATACAACAGAAGCCTCTGATAATGAAAATTCTGATGGCCATACGGGTTTGACAGTGGGGGCTGTTGTCGGCATTGTGTTAGGTTCAGTAGTGGTGGCTGCTATTGTGCTGCTTGCTCTTTTTTTCTTCATCCAAAAGCGAAAGGGGAAGAAAACAGGTGCAAGGAATTTTAGTGGGAGCCTTCCTCATGGAGTTATTAATGGTGAATTCCTTTCCTTTTTCTTTTTTGTTTCCATATATATATTATGATTCTGTAATTTGGGTTCTTTTTCAAATGTAGTTTAATATGGTATATGGATTAATTTGCCCCAATATTTGTTGAATCACAATATTTGGAGGCACTAAAGGGAGCAGATACAAGTAAGGTCTTTAGAAGGACATTTTTAGGGAAAATTAGGATTTGGAGCTTTTTATTTGGTGTAAATTCCAAGCATTATAGTTTCATAGCATGTTTGGTTTAATGTTAACTAAGTAAGATCCATGACAATACCAACACACTAACAAATGCACATATCAAATGTGAAAGCAAACACCCACTCAACAAAAAGAATTTTTATTACAAATGTTATGGTGACATTTTAAACTTTATTCTTTTGCAAAATTAGTTTGCATTACCCTTTTAAGCTGTTTCTATAAGTGATTCTTCGTTTCAAAATTTATACTATTTATTTATTGGTTGGAGCTGAAGGATGGTATATATGCATCCTAACTAGTTTAGTTTTTTTTTTTTTTTTTTTGGGTTTGTGCCTGCAGTAACTCCCCAGATGCAAGAGCAGAGGGTAAAAAGCGCTGCTGTAGTTACAGATCTCAAGCCTCGTCCAGCAGAAAATGTATCAGTTGAGAGATTACCTGCAAAAAGTGGATCTGTGAGGCACATGAAGTCCCCTATAACCTCAACATCGTACACAGTTGCTTCTCTCCAAAGTGCAACAAATAGCTTTAGTCAAGAATTTATAATTGGTGAAGGTTCTCTTGGCCGAGTTTACAAGGCTGATTTCCCAAATGGGAAGGTAACACCTTTTAGTGTTGCATTTTGTTATCTATCTTCCCAATGCATTTTTGGAATTTATTTTTTTATCTATGGATGAAAAGGTCTTTCAAATTAATTGATGGGAAATTGGTTGAACCAGTGCTTGATGAATGTGATGTGAGTTTGTAGACATTTTTTCTACATCAGTAATTCTGGTTTTGCTGCACGTTAAACAATGTTTCTTTTTTCCTCTTCAGTTGTTTTTAATCTTTCATTTGGTTTGGATTTCTTTATTTTTTATTTTTTTCTACAGTCTCTAGTCATAAATCATCTGGTTCATAGTGTCTACATATTCGCCAAGGCTGCTTGTCATTTAACACAGTTTTTGTACAATGATGATCCATCTATCTTTGTCTCCCTCTTCATTTTCTTTTTCTACCATGGATATTTATTTTCTTATAAATTTGAACTTGGAGAAAATTATTTTTAAATGTTCTAATGATTCTGATATTTGCTTTTGTTTAGGAAATGGCTATCAAGAAGATCGACAACTCTGCACTGTCATTACAAGAGGAAGACAATTTTCTTGAAGCTGTTTCAAATATGTCACGCCTGCGGCACCCAAACATTGTGACATTGACTGGATATTGTGCTGAGCATGGCCAACGACTTCTAGTTTACGAGTATATTGGAAATGGAAATCTGCATGACATGCTCCATTTTTCTGAAGATAGCAGTGGCAAGGATTTGTCTTGGAATGCTCGTGTACGCATAGCACTTGGCACAGCCCGGGCTTTAGAGTATGTTTCATGTGTATATCTGACATATTAAGCCTCTCCTAGGCATGGCCTTCAGAGGCTACCCCACCCCCTTATTTATACCCTCTAGTTTATCTGCTTTAGCATTGAGGATGAGTAAGCATATCACATAAAGGCTGATTTCTTGACTTATGCTTTGTCTATCAGGTATTTGCATGAAGTGTGCTTGCCTTCTGTTGTACATAGAAATTTCAAATCAGCAAATATATTACTTGATGAGGAGCTAAATCCTCACCTGTCTGACTGTGGTTTAGCTGCTTTGACTCCAAACACAGAGAGGCAGGTTGGTGAAATATTATTTCCTTCTTAAACATCTGAACATGATTTTTGTATCCTTTCCTTGCTATTTGCTTACTGCATTAATTACAATCATTGAGTTTTAACAGGTATCAACTCAGATGGTCGGTTCATTTGGTTACAGTGCTCCTGAGTTTGCATTATCAGGAGTATACACTGTAAAAAGTGATGTTTACAGCTTTGGGGTGGTTATGCTGGAATTGTTGACTGGTCGGAAGCCACTAGACAGGTCAGTCTAGCATAGACTTTGGAAATTAATAATGCTCATAACTTTAATGTTTGCTCATGATTATTATTATTTTCTTTCTTCTATTTATGGCTTCTTACATTCATTTGAATTTTTTGCAAGTTTAGTTCGCGAATTCGATCAGAGCAGTCACTTGTGAGGTGGGCTACACCCCAACTCCATGATATAGATGCCTTGGCGAAAATGGTGGATCCTACTTTGAATGGCATGTATCCTGCAAAGTCACTGTCACGCTTTGCTGATATCATTGCCCTCTGTGTTCAGGTAAAACTTGAACGACTGATGGCTAGCAACTTGTTTTAGTACTTATTTCATTTAATGCACTCGTGCCTTTATTTCTGATCTCTAGTTTAGTCTTTATAGTATACAGCAAATGCTGACTGGTACCAAAGGGCATTTGTCAAAGGAAACCAAAGAAGAAATTTTTATTGAATAAAATGGAGAAGTTAATGATTTTTTATTTTTGTCGCTCATCCACCTTGTGGGAAAATAGTTTGATTACAAAGTAATACTATTTAAAAACAGTAGTACTAGTTATTGGATGCATTGAATAGAGTGTATTTAATGCACCTTAACGACACCCTTGTAATAATTTTGTATTGTTGACCAATATGTTATTGCACTTAGTGTTATTGCCAACACCACAATTCTTCAGAAGATGTTAATGAGTTTGATTTTGTACACAGCCGGAACCTGAATTTCGACCTCCAATGTCTGAGGTGGTGCAAGCATTGGTCCGGCTAGTGCAAAGAGCAAGTGTGGTTAAAAGACGACCCAGTGACGACTCTGGCACTGGTCACAAGACCCCAGAACATGAGGCCATAGACATGTCATTTTAAGTGTTAGTGCCTCTACTCTTTTGCAATTTTGTGCAGTTGCCCCGGCTAAAATTTACTACCATAAAACACAGGAAGCAAGGAAGGAGTAGAAAGTGTGAAAATGTATCAAACAATTTTAAGATATTAATTAATTACGTGTTGGATTTTCTCACACAACATTCAGAAATACTCTGGAAAATAAACTGTATATTTAGTTAACTTGTCATGATGTAATATATATAATAATATAATTTTAAAGTCCTTGATGCAAAAAAAGAGTACTGTAGGAATCAACTTTATGGGTTTTAGCTTTGTTGGCAAGCACCGATGAAATTCCAACTACCGACATAAAGGCCTCGGGAAAGAGTGTGGATGCTATTAATTTGTAATGAGTTGGATTATTATTGTGACGGTGCGTGCATTTGGACGGTCCCACTGTTCTCTAATTCCATTCCATTTCTCAAACAGACACGCATTTGGCCTTTTCCTTTCATTTTTTGCCACTTTATTGTCTTCTTCTGCATGACCTTTCAACTATTTGAATTTACAGTAAACTCCTTTTCCATTTTAGTTTCAGCATTTTGGGATGCCTTGGGACGTTCACATGTTTCGTAGTATGAAATGGAGAATTTAAAAATTGTCACTGATGTGGAAAGTGAGTTTGGTTGGTTTAAACTGATAATCAAACAAACACTTGAAGTTCTGAGTGCCGGGGCCAGTGCATGTTTGTATTAAAATTAAGTTTAAAAATATTTGTACTTTACTAGTAATAATTTTCTTCTCAATTCATCTATAGGATTTTTATATTGGAGTTTGTAGAAGTATTTCTTTAACATAAAAATTTGGTGAGGTTTTGGTTTATCTTATTTGAAATAAGTTGGTGTAAAAGTTTATTTTTGGGTAACGGTTCTTTAAGTATTTAAGATAGGGTATCAAGTGTTTTATAGATAATTAGTTTTGTTCAATGTTTTGAAAATATTTATTTTGAACAGTTTAAATTAATAATCATGTAAAAGCTTTAGTGGAGGATTTTATTCCTTTATTCTCCACTTTTCAACGACAAAGAACGTCCTTACCGACAAACAAGATGAATATAACATGATAAATAGACCTTTTTTCCTGGTACAGATTAACATTTCTTTGTTGATTTTCTAATCATGCAGTCTTAGTAATTTTTTAGTATTTATTGTCTTTATGACCACATACAGTGGGAAATTCACAATTTTATTGAGACGTAAATAACTATTTTTACCTAACATTTCTCCTTTTTATATCTATAAAATAGTAAAAGGATAACGATTGAACCTTCTACTGTTACAACTAAGTGTGATTACACGGTTGACAAACAGTTTCTTTAAAATGAAAACAATCATAAAATGTGTTAATTTCCTAATGGATTCGAAAATTTATGAGAATGTATTATTTTTTTTAAATGCAATACAATTTGAGGCCGTTTCCATTTTGTTGAAGGATAAATTTATAAATCTATTAAATTAAATGAATTTTGAATAAAACATGTTATCCTAAATTAAATATCTACACTTCATTTAATTTTTGAAGTTTCTGTTCTTTTATCATATTGTTTAAAGAGTACCTATAATATTAATTATCCAAATATGAGGAAACAGACGAGAGTTAAAGGCACTAAAATTTGGAAGGAGCACACGCTAGCTGCTCTGCCAAATCCACATCAACTACTGAAAGCAAAAGACATTATATTGGTTAAATTCATGAACGAAGGACAGGGATGACATGCATGTGAACAGATAGAAATAAATGAGATTTAGCCATCGGAAAACATGATAAACCAACATCTAAATTCGACCAAAATTTCCTAAGTTCTAACATTCAACATGAGAAAAATGACATAACTTGCCTAACTTGTGTAATTTTTAACAGAAATCTCGTACCAAAGATATTCTCATTGGATCTCTTTATGTTGTTACAGAAATGGGGACATTGGATACAATTCCTATTTCGAGTAAATGAAGCAAAGCACAAAAAATAGTTATAGCCTCAACGATTTATTGGAGTGCGCATTCGCTCAACAATTCTGGTCACCGCAGCTCGGGACATCACCAACGTGTCATGCAGCAAAATGCTGTAGACATTCAAGCCCTACGAAAAGCATGTTAAACATAACTATATAATATGAAATACCAACTGTTTTAGGAGAAGCTTGGAACTAGCAACAACTACAAGATTCAGTGACGCATACCACAAGTGGTGACCAATTGGAGATGGTCCGTCTTTAGGAGAGTTTCCATCACTTTCTCCTCAAAGACTACAGAGTACAGGCTACTCAAACACGTTTAGGGCCATCTTCCGTTTGTTTGATCATAAATATGGTCTAATGAAGAAAACAACTGGGACAAACCACTAAAAAAGAATTTGGTCTAAATAGTTTTACTACAAATTTGTTGTTTGATGGACCTAATGGTATCTCTTGAATTTAGGTTGGGCCTAATTCAATTCCAAAAGCTAACTCGTGAAGTGAAGAATGCCCAAAGCCCTTATAAACTCTATTTTAGTCATATATATAGTCTAAGTGTGATTTTAACGCACTCCCTAATGCTAAGGATTGTATCTAATGTAAGATTGAGGGATAATATACATAGTACAGGGAAAGCTTTATTTAACAATTGAGGTTGGTCCAATATCAAATATTATAGGCTTTGATATTATCTTAAATTTCGGTTGAGTCTAACTCAACCCCGAGGACTAGCTCATGAAATGAAAATTGCCCAAACCTTAATATAGCTCTATTGCTGCCGTATGCATAGTCAATGTGTCTTAATTGTGTCAATTGATTATTAATCCATGTACCTATTGTCACTGTTGGAAATGCTTTGACTCTAAGAAACATGTTATAAATTTCAAATAGATAAAAACTGAAACTCACAATGGCGGGAAGTATGTTAACATAGTGTAGATTTTGTGTAGATAATTTTAACTTTTCATCTATAGGCCCGCCATCTACAAGCAGAAGTTTCTTGGTGTTCTCCATTTGATTGTAATAATTCACAATGTTCTTGGTTTTATGTGTGGGAACCTCCAGATCCTCAAAGATAAGAAGCTGTATAAACACAGTTCCCCAGAACATTAGCACGAAGAAACTCTTACGTGACATTTAATGCAGTAATAAAAAACAAGATAACTATTGGATGAAAGGAACACTATATGCTAAACAGCTAAAAGAAACACAATCTAACATATCAGAGCATATGATTACCAGGATTCAGGATAGGATACATGCCAAAAATAACCATTTAACTTGAAGAAAGCAATAAATGACAGAACAGCTATCGACGAGCATTGTCTTTTCGTGATTTGAGTTTTTTTTTCCTAGCTTCCCGTTAATGAGGCTTCATTGTATTTATATAGTCACATTTCTAGCTGATAACAACCAGAGTCTAGAGTATCAAGTTTAGACGTGGCATGCATTTTGAGCAGGGCTCAGTAAAGTACAGTTAACATAGTATAAATGATCTTAAGGACTTTGCACTCTAATGCCACGTTATAACTCTAGATGCACGATTCCTTTGTTCCTACTTCAATTCTTCCTACACCCCAACCACAATTCTGTGAAGATATAATACTCTATTTTTTGCCTCTACACATGAGGGTGTTCATTTGAAAGAAGATCCCACATTTGTTACTTCCATAAATATATGAAATAGTCAAATATATTTATGTTAAATGATATAATTAAAAAGTCAAAGAGGTAAAAAAAACATTATGATTGATTGACAACCAGGTTGGCTGAGGCTGACAACACAATCCACTTCACTGAACTAAGAATATCTTATATATTATACGTTATAACTTTAATTTAGATATCAACCGCAAAACAAACCCTTAGAAGAAATAAGAACATCTTATATCTTTTCAGTTAGGTTACTGAACCATCAAACAATTTACATATAAATTTTTAAGACAAATCTTCCAGAAGTGAAAACTGAAAAATCACACTATGTTTAGTATAAGCAAGAACGTACACATGTAGGAGATAGAATAATGTAGAGATGACACATTTTAATTTTTGATAATGAATAAAGTCACGGGTGGGGGAGGAAACTTGCCTTTCCTTCTGCTGCACGAGCTGATAAGGCAATCTTTAGCCCCAAACGCCGAACCTTCTTATTGACTTTGAAAGCATGGCTTCGAGGCTTAGGGCCATGCATGGTGGCACCACCCCTAAACTGTTACCATTCATAAAATTTATTATTTTCAACTGCTCAAAAAACAGAAAGAAAAGAAGAAATATGAAGAAATAAAGATGGACAAGCAAGGAATGAGCAGAATGATCCACTACCTGAGGCCCACGCAATGTACCATGCCTTGCTTTACCAGTTCCCTTTTGATTCCAAGGCTTTCTCCCAGTCCCACTGACCTCGCTGATAGTTTTTGTACAATGAGTCCCCTGTTGACCAAATCAATTAGCAAAATACATAACATTCTCATGGGAGAGTCTCCATAGCTAAATTTAGATCCATGCTACTATATAATATAATATATATATATATATATATATATATATATATATTAAACTATTAAGCACACGACAACAGTGAAAACATTTGTATAGATATGCTAAAGTATAGTTTTGTGCCAAACCAAAATGCTTGTCTCACATCCCAAAATTGCTAAAAGCCAATATAGAAAAAATATCACCATCTTGCCTAAGAAATAAATATAGCATTTCCTCTGGATTGCACATATGCAATGTCAATGAGAAACAACCTTTAGATTCCAAAATATTAAGCAGTCACTACCTGTTGTCGTTTTGCAAGCTGCCACCTAACGACACGATGAATAATGTCCTTCCGGATAGGCAAATCAAAAACATCTCCATGTAAAACCATAAAGCCCTTGTCTTCATTATGAAAGTTGGTAACTGGAATTAAAAGATCCTGGCAAAGCCCTACAATAATTGAACTTGATCAAGACACTCTAGAATCTTATTGAGACAGCAATCAGCACATGCTGTGATCAAGACTAGATAGTGAAGAAAAAAGTGAAACAATCAAAAGATGCACTCAAAATTTTGATTTATGGAAGAGTGACATAATAAGCACCTTCACCATGATCCCAATGCAATCCCACTGTGATTTTCCAATAATAACAAGGTTGTGGCCCTACAAGCAGTTAAAAACTAGGGAAAGCTATTGGTAACTTAGGATATTAAATACATGATTTTAGTGGAGGAAACAAAAGTTAAACACTGGGCCCAAGTTCCTTTAACTTCAGGCAGAGTAAGATCATTAAGCATGAATAAAATATTAGGTTCTCACTTACAGGATCAATTTCAGAACAAACTATATGCAAGTTCTGAATTGTAAATATGTAAAAATGCATTCAGTCAATTGCAAATGATATTTGGGGTAAATTTTGTATCTTCGGAGGTACAAATAAAGAAGAAGCATTGACACGGAAGATATTAGTCTAGATCATACAAAATGGACAACAAAAATTATCTCATAATCTAAACCACACTGGAATTCATGCCTTGCAGTCGATTGACTCTCTTCTTTCAGAAATAAATGTCCAAGTCAGCAAAACAGAAAGCACTGTTATATTCTGGTAGAAGATGCTTCAACTCATCCTTCATACCTATAGTACGCTCAGATGTTGCTAGAGTCTTCTTAGACAATAAATCAGACGGAAATGCACCCTCGTCAGGTCCAGGAGTTAAAATAGAAGTAGAAAATTGTCGGATCATTGACCTGACCTACATTTAAACACACTATACCACATTATTAAAGAAGAAGAAAGCCAGTATAGGAGAGAACCGCATTGATTAAGCTTTCATCCTGAAAGTAGTAACAGATATAGAAGTATATCCAAAGGCTATGGCATACCAAAGAATATTCTGCAGAAAGAAGTCTTTCCCCAGACAATCTGCTGAATACATCTGTGCACAAAAAATAATCTTATATATAAAGATTTACAAAAGCTGAAAAAAAACACAAAAATCAAATTTATGGCAAATGGCAATTGTTCACGTTAAGGAACTGCATAAAAGGTCTTACCACGTGATTTATAAAAAGAGGAAGACCCAGCATTACGTGAATTAAAGTAGCTTCGTCCTAGTGAAGGCAAGGACCCAGAAGAACAACGTAGTAACCTTTTGGAAATCAGCGCTGCCATAACTGACCAAACAATCTACACTAGAGTGCACCTTCCCATTTGAAATTCAGAGCAGAAGCAACGGTAAGAATGCAACTAAAAGTGCTCAAACTAAAGCAGAGAAGGAAGCGAGACATTTCATCAAATGCATTGCACGCAACTTAAATTCTCGAAATCAACCACTACACCATTTATATCTAAGTAATCTCAAAGTATTTTCACTAGAGAAGGGTACCTCATCAATTTACAAAATGGTGTGAAAAAATGAAACAAGTATATACAATCTGATTCTACACTACAACCATAGAGCAAATTCAGATGTGAGAAAAAAAAAAGAGTTACCAGATACAATAAAGAGAGGTAAGATAATGCTGATACAGGATTTAGTTTGTTGCTGCCCCAAATTTCGCTCAGAATAAGAATCTATACTTTCTCCAGTTCATGATTATGTCTCCGTCTTTGCCTCCATGGAAGATGCTCCCGTTACACTCTACAAAGGGTGCTCTGCCTAATGGGCCTTTTTGGGTTTAGTTTAAAAACGGACAAGAAATTATAACTTTTAGCCCAACAACATTTTTGGCTTGGGTGTAAAAGTTTCCATATTATATCTAACTATTACTTGAAGTAATTATTGATATAATTTTTAAGATGATTAGTAAGAAAATTAATAACTTTATTATATATAAAAAATTGTGATTAGATGACAATTTAAAAAGCTAGCATACTGTAATGAGCATTTACTAAATAAAGTCCGTATAAGTTATAAATAAATTCACCAAATAAACATCCCTAATTCTAAATGAAAAAAAAAGGAATTATTAAAAAATAAATTTTAAACTTAAGTCCATTTTATAAAATCGCTTTAAAATTCAATTTTTATCTTTCTACATAAGTTTTTCAGCATAATCCGGCCACGCAAATAATCAGCACTATAACTGAAATGTGATTTTGTCCGACCCATAACTCTCTTTTCCTGTAGAAGCTTTTTTGTTTCCTTATTACTTTAAGAAGCTCAGGGATCTTATAAAGTTCATCTTCTGCACGTTTAAGCTCATTCTCAACTTGATTAGAGTCTTCAACCATATAAGTAATGGTTTTTTTGAAAAAATTCTAAAAATAGTAAAGGTAACAACTCACTAGTTTGTTTGAAAAAACGTAGTCACACTAACCAAAATGAGCAACAGTTCCATTTAATTTTTCTGTTGACGAAAACTATTGGAAATTGTCATTTATTTAAAGTACGGTCTAAAGTTATTTTTAAAGAAATTAAATTAAATTAAATAAATTTGTTCGATTTTAATAAAATATTTATCAGATTTTCTATTTTATCATTTTCATTAACAAGATTCAAATATTGATAGTTTTTAAATAGCAGTATGCATAAAACATGGATAAAGAGGGTCAAATGAAGAATTAAATCTCCCGAAACTTTTAATCACGATTTTAAAATACATAACTTAGATTCTAAATCTCTACCAAAAAACGCAGAAAAAAACAATTTACTTTAAAATTCAAAAACAAAATTTGTTGGTGAAGACAGATATCCAAACTTTAAATAGAGATGTACCCTGAAACATTATGGTTTGATGTTCTTTCAAGGTCATTCATTATCATTCTGTGATATTTGCGATCGTTTCAACTAAATAGTCCTCCATTATCATCAGCTAATGATCATCTTGTTAAAAAAATCAGCTTGCTCAGGAAAATACTCCATCAATTCATCCTTTGTCACCCAGACAAAATCCTCACACTTTGCAATGTTGAACTTGTTTTTAGCAATTACTTGAGACTTGAAGAAGAATCTCTGGCAGAAGATTTCAGCAAAGAGAAAAATAAGCAAATATAATTAATTTTTACATGAAGTGAGATAGAAGCACTGGAAAGGCTAGTTTTAGAATCATGTGACACAACCAAACAAGGTAAAGTCCTAAGCACTTCCATACGGAGCCAACATATATTGATATAAATAAGAATATTAAAAGAACCGAAGCTTCCATTAGTAAACCATAAGTACAACAAATTTCCTATAAATATACCTTATAGGATGCGGATCCAGATTGGTCTTCTGTAGGCTGAACAACCATATGGCCCATTGGAGCATTTCCAACAAAATATGTATTAGAAAGATCTCCTATGATTGATTCCAATGCAGACTCTGCACACTGCAAAATTAAAAAAAAAAGTTAATAGGGAAAATATACAGAAAAAGAAAAGGAAAGCCATATGTCAATGTTCACCTTGCGCATGGTGTCCTCAGATTCATAAACTTTCTCAGGAAAATGCCACAAAGGCTTTCCACTAGGAGCCCCATGTGCATTACCATAGACGAGAAGGTAGAGTCTTCTATCAAGAGCTCTCTGTAATGACCTAAGTAGACAAGTAGTAGCATGTACAAGAATGAGCAGTCATGCAAAAATTATGTCTGAAAATTCATTTCTTTAAAATAATGAAAAATATAAAGGGACAAGTATAGATAAGTGTCTCTCTGTCTTCTCAACATTAAGTTACCAAGTCATTGAATGAGGATTGGTTATTGCCATAGCATGAGTGTATTTTCAGTTTGAACTAATAAGAGCTGTATACATTACTATAAAGACTAGTGGCAAGTACAAGATAAATATACAAATGGCAAGTTTGCTCTACATTATAAAATCACGAATTTGTCAAACCAAATTTCATTCACTCACCACTAAAGCAAGCAAGGGTTAAAATGGAATTTAAAATCTAAATAACACTTGCTAATTATTATGCCTAACTAAACAACATGCTACAGAAAATAGACATTGGTCCACTCCCAAGGAAGATGAGGTCAAGCAAGAACCAATATTTCATTAGAGAAATCACATGTACTCATACTGGTGCATACCTTTTATCATTGTTTTTGTCAGCCTCAGTGAATCGTGCTGCTGGCACATAGTCAATATGATAATCACCTTTTCCCCTGGATGTAACATAATTTACATGAGAACATATGAAAAGAAGAAACTATCTGTATTGCCAGCTGTGATAAATCTTAAGTATATCAACACTTGTATATGAAAAAAGTGGATTGAGAAGGAGGCAAACAAAATAAAAATATAAAACATTAGTCTTTGCATCATAATCATAAATCTGGCCAACCTAGTTAAATAATCTTCAAGGCGTCATTAAATTTATAAGTTTGGCAAGATCCAAATCAACTATATGGCCAATGAAGTTATTATAAGGCTTAGCCAATCCTTACACTCTAAGCTAATTTTGTAAGATTAAGTTAAGTCATATAAATTTTAAAACAGTGACAAGTTTATCCTAGATTCGGTATTGGGTCACACCCATATTTGTCAATGCTTTACGATTTATTCCTAGATAAGGAGGTGGTATTGTTATTTGGGTGCATGCATTTATCCACCGAGCCCTGAATGTCTAGTTCAAAGTGTGAGGCAGGGAGTGTTGACATCCTACACTGACTACAGAAGTGATTAATATAGTCCTTGCAGAGCTTGGAAAATCCCATCTTACAATCCAATTTTGTAGGATTAAGTTAGGCTTTTAATCAAATTTAAGAATAGTAATAAAATATCATAATCCTCCTAATTAAATAAGGAAACAAATCATGAAATCTAAATAAATATGAATACAATCCTAAGAGATAATAGGGAAATATGGAAGGCGGCCATATGAGATAATATAAATACTCTAAAGATATAATAAACACATAATTGGATATCTTTCATTTACTCTAACAAATATATTTTACCTTTGTTTAGTTATCTATTGTCTTTTATATTCCCCTCTTTATTTTAACCTTATGATAGTTTAGATATTTCACTAGTTCTGTGGAAGGAGAGAATATTTTTTATACAATAGAGTATATTAGCAATAGACTAAATGGTTCTTATCCATTTTCTATTTGAGTATATAGATAAATGCCTCCCTTACAGACATTTGAGAGTATTCACATAAAATAGAAGTTTAATAGAGGAAAAAAAACAATTTTGTTCGTTACTATTCAAGTATTTATCTTTTCAACTCTCAGGAAACTTGCAAATATGTTTTCTGAATATATTATAACTAAAAGTGCAACCACCTGCGGTGTCATAGTCAGTTCCAAGCCTGTATAAAGGAGGAGGGTTGTGTTAGGCCTTCGACAGCCAACATATAACTCGCCAATACAACACATGGATTACTCACTATTTGAAATGCCACCTTGCGATCTCTCTCTTTAGAACTAATTAAATGTAAATATCAAAATATAAAAACTATAGACATAGACTTGAGTGTTTGTACCTTGTTTCAGATTTGTCAATAAATTCATCAGGATATCTGCGCTGATGTTGTTGTTGCCACCGAAACCTAACATTTAAACCCCATAAAAAAACAGTTGGTACAGTAGTCACTGCTAAAACAGGTTTTTCGTGTTGATTAATCGATCGACAACAAAAGAAATTCACCAGAATCTTTTATGAATACAAATCCATCCAAGAATCAGTCAAATACCCAATTCATTTATGTTTCCTAGATATAGATAGATATTTTTCAAGCAGAACATAATATCAAAGTCAGCAAAAGAAGAAAGTTACGAGAATTCTTGAAATGCGTAAACTACAGGGTCAATTTTGGGAATGACCACTGGCAGTCTCTCAAAGAGCACAGAAGCAACAAGGTTCTCAGAGCTGGTGCTGAATCCTCGCCTTGTCAAGAGAGGTCGAACCAATGACATCTTCATCCTGGATGTATGCAGAACCATCAGATGCACAAAAAGAAGCAAAAGAAAGAAGTATATAATCTGAGCGGGAGAGGATTACACTCTCGTTAGCAGAGATATACAAATGCCTAGTTTATTAGGATTGAATTTAATGTTTTTGCTGTCATGATTTCTTCCCTAATTATTTTTGCAGAAAATTTTGAAAATACACACTAATGCTATTTTTTCTAAGATTTACATCATTTAAAAGCAAAGGCTTGATCTGCAGTATCACTCAAGTCGAGACACTTACAATAGTCATACCATCATAACAAATCACATGTACCCATATCCATATCCAAAGTAGTCATCATTAAATCATGGTATCAAACTCTAGGGTTAACCCGTCCGAGTTCAAGAGTCTACTGATGGGTCACGAGTTAACTCGTGCGTAGACTCGTATATTAGCAGACTCTGACAAACTCGGTATAATCGGTACAAACTGGCGAGTCAGAGATCAAGTGAACGAGTTTCAAAGAAAACCCCAAAAGATCCACAAATGGGTCGTTTTGCTTAGTGTCTAGATTTAGGGTTCTCATTTCATACCTGGACCTGCTGCCTTCGTTTTCTATTTGGGTTCGTCGTCGTCTTTCTCGTCTCGCAGTGCCTCACTTCACATCGCCTTGCCTAGAATCGCGTCACCTTTCTTCGTTGTCGCCTCACCGTAGCGTTCTGCTTTCGTTTTAAAATAGGTACTGCGATTGGGGTGGGTTCTGCTGAGTGAGAGAGACCAAAGCATAAGAGATGGTTGTTACAGTAAAGTTAGTGAAGAGAAGAAAAGAAGGGTTTTGAATGTGTTGAAGCTGAGTGAGAGGGACCAAGCATAAACATCAAAGTCTAAACGATGTCGTCTGAAAGTACTTATACAAATATTCTCTTATATAAAAATTCACATTCTTCTTTCTTCACTAGCAATTTTTATTTGGTTGAAAATAAATGAGTGAATTTTTTTTATATTTATTAATAAAAAAAATTATCATCAATATTATAATTTTTAACTACTTATTATTGTTAGAGAAAATATAAAAAGTATTTACACAATGGATTATAAAAATGTTTTCAACAATTAAAAATGTTGAAAAAAATATTATTGTTTATGTGATGTATCTATTATAATGTGATGTATTTTTAAATAACTTAAGCCAATAGTTAAGAGTAAGACATCAATTCTATACTAGCAGATAAATTATAGGTTTAATAAAGATAAATTATACAACAAATAACTTTTATACTTACTTGTTCATTTTATGAGCAAAGTAATATTCAATTACTAAATATATAGTACCTAAATAATGGTATCAACATTATTAAATATCTAGTGTATAAACCATCACAATTAAGCATCAATCATTTTTCTTTACTTGTCTCATTTGTTCACTTTATGAAAAAAATTATGAAAATCTAATGTTGTTCTAACAATAAGTAAGTATAATAAAAGTTTTACGTAATAATGTTTATCAAATAAATTGATTAAGACTAAAAACAAACTTTCGTAATAATTTGTACGTGAGACTAATATAGTAGGCGGTCTAATAAATTTTTATTTTTTATTAAAATTTATTTTTTAATATTTTAAATGAATATATACATAATTATATTGTATTATATTATTTTAACATTAGTTAAAAAATTTCTCACAAATGGATAAATGCTACTTAAATTATGTTATAGAAGTGTATTAGTCAATATAAAGAAAATTATTTTTTCAACCTCAATTATAAAATCAATGTTAAACAAGTTAGTACAAAATCAACATTGATTTCTCGACTAATTTAAAAAATATTTTCAAGATCCTCTTTTTATAATTCAACATCAATTAAAATAATAATTTATGTCTGTGTTACAATCAATTCACTTGAAAAATAAAAACTGTAATGCAATTTTGATATAATTTAAATGGTAAAACATATTTTTTTATAAGAAATGGTCGGGAATCTCCAATTTTTTATAACATTTGTTGAAATCAAGTTAATTCGTGACAAAAAAAATAGTTTAAACTTAATATTAAGTTAAAAATAAAATTGACAACTTACTTGTCTTCAAGAATTCGAGACATAATTCATCGTTACACTTCACATCCAATACACTATTTAATAACTACGCTCATAATTATCTTTGTATTATTACACTGTAATTAAAATAACATTTAATTACACGGCAAAAATAAGAATAAGAATTAGTAAACAATTATCGTAATAACATTTGAGAAAATTTACTATATGGACCATCCAACGACTTTATTAAAGACAAACCTTTATTAACAAACTAATAATACATAATTATTGAGAAAAAATTTAATTAAAGTATTTTTTAAACATATTATTGTATTATGGATTTAATCTTTGTCATGGTTTTGTATGCATCAAGCAAAATCAAATGCCAATCTTTTCTTTGGACACTATTTAACAAGTTGTCAATAGTTATTAAAATAATAAAACAGTGTTATATTGAAGAGAAAATTTAAAAATAATTTATTAGTTTCTTTCTCTTGGTGGTAGTTGCGTTGAATGTAATTTTGACATTTATTTATGTCATATCTTAATTTCTAAATAAATTAACACTCTAAAATCTAAAATCTTGTTAATTATAAAATAAAAAAAATATTAAAATTATTTTTGAAGAAAATAAAAAAAATAAAATGATGTGTTTACACATTGTCTATAACTACTAAGATGTTTGTTGTCTAAAATAATTTTCAAAACATATTATTGTTATAATCTATGAGATGAGAGATGTGATATTCTTATTTTGGATTACAAATAAGAAAACATTTCATAAAAACATATAAAATTTTAGTACATCTTAGTAGAGTTAGAAAACAATATGTAATTGTGTATCATAACCATTTGAGGAATCAAATTAATATATCTAGATTAAACACGTTATAACCAATAATTTGAGAGTCAAATTAATATATCTAGATTAAACACGTTATAACCAATATTTGAAGAGTCAAATTAATATATCTAAATTAAACATTCCACCTAGTAATATTAGGGATACCTCTTTTGATAGGCAACCAAAATAGGTCACAAATAAATTGTTACTATCAAACGTTAAATTATTAGAACCAGAGAACAAAAAAGGAACTTAAGTAAACTAGAGACTTTTGGAGTTTTATTTATTCATAACTTGGTGAATACTATGTTCCACTAGATGATCCAAACCTGCGAACAGCAGTATAACAATCTAGGATTTCTTAGAATGCTTATACGAGCTCTCAGCATATTAATATTAATTATATAAATATAATAATTGTAAGGTTTTAGTGACAACAGGAGTTTTAGTAAGAAAGGATGATTTTGCTAGAGCATGGGGTGGGAGAGATCCATGGGAAATGGATTGGCCAGAACAGTATCTACGTAATAGTGTGGATGGGTTGGATCCATCACCACAAACTGCATGTCCTCTGAAGGCTTCCAGTGCCGTTTCCTTTGATTAATAAACCAGTTGTTGATTTGCTTCTGATCCAGACCTGTGGACTCTGCAAGAGCCAGCTTCTGTGATTCCTGTCAATGAATAAACCTACCATCAAAACTATGAACATTGTATTCAAGACATTGTAATAGATTGAACAACATACGGATGGATAAGGCCATTTGTAATGTCTGCTCCACCATTCAAGCAATTGTTGCCTTGCTTCTTTAGGTAGCTTTCCTTTTTTCCTCTTTTTCATGAACTCCTGCTTCAGACTGCCCAAGTATCCACTGTACTTGCGCAGAAGCTGACCCTTTAATTCCCTGTCCTCTGCCTGGGGATCTATCATGCTCTGCACATCAACATCCTCTTCAGATGATCCATTCCTATCACCACCTTCATTACAATCTGAACACAACATCAACAGAACTCAATTATGATATTAATTTCTGAAACAAGCTTTTTTTCAATCTAGATTTAATATCTCGTCCCAACTAAATCCATACTTACAATACAAATACAACTCCAAAGTTAAATAACAATCTACCTAACTAAAAAATCAATAAAAACAGTAAACAACAGTAATATTAACTCAAGTTCGATCATAGTGAGATGAATAACTTCCCTCTACTTTTCTCCAATAAGAATTCTATGACTATCACAAAAAAATCAACCACACGAACCACTGTAGTAGCCAGCAATTTTCAAACAATATCTACACATTGCTATTGTTGCAACTAGTTAAAAGTTGAAACTAGAAAATAGTTTGAATTGATCATATACCACGTCACTGCATTATTTTCCTAAAGGTAAACTTTTGTGGCACGTTTCTGAGTGATTAAAGTGAATATTATTACAACTTAAATATATTTAACAGTCTTATACTTAGGAAAGAAAATAAAATATAGAAATAAAAGAATTGGTTTCTCTTAGTTGAATTATAAAGTAAAATATAGTATGAACACATTTCATGAGAATTTAAAGAAAAGAATAACTACAAGTACAGCTTGCAATCATGAGGAAATAATTGATGCACACCACTAAAAGTTTGCACTTGAATTGGTGCATAGGATAAAGAGCCAGGTGCCAAGTCCAAACATTATTCTATACATCTGAACTGAGAGAATGGACACTCCGCTTTCTCTAGACCAGGCAAAGTTATGGACCAAAAAGTGTAATCGTGAATATATACTGCTCCAATGTAACTTATGAATTATGGCTACTTTATCGATATACATGGACCCTTGCAAACATTCCATAGTACTATCTTTAAGCTACAATACAGTGACTCGTTAAAACTTAATAATGACTCGTGATTATATCCAGCAAACATGTAAAAGCTTTTACCCATTTGCAATTATAGTCATTAGCACAATTGCAGTAAAGTTTGACTAATGTTAATGGTTCCCAGATTCAACTGTAGATTTCATTGAACAATCAGCATTATGCAGATATATGACAGTATGTATATCCATTTCCAGTTTAAGCTGTGCAAATAGATTAGTACCACAACTCTATGGTCATAATCCTAACAAATATGACAAATGCATCTGAAGATTCAGTACATATGGAAGCAAAACGCAATCACAGGAAAGACGATATGCATGGACTAACCCTTGAGAGTACATATTCTATACACAACAGTTTGAGGAAACAAATTGGGCGACACAACTAGAAATTTTCATTTTCAATTGATTTTTGTTCACTCGTTATAGAATGAGCTGTCTTTCCTAACAAAATCTTCTGCATGCACATCATCAAGACACAAAAAACTCAACTATTTATCATTATTGCTAAGGACCAACCATCCAAACAGCTTGAACTCTTTAAGAATAACCTAACCTAACCCTTTCAAGAAAGAGCCCAGGCTTGATACAAAAGCACCTCGCTATGTTCAATTTCATCTTATTCAGAATTGGGAACAGGGAAGACCCAAATTCACCTTACCACCAATCAACCATAAAAGGTTCTTGTACCACAAAGTAATTATCATGTTAATAAATAATAATGGGATGAAAGAGGTTTACCCTTCACGCCAAATACTCTTTGAGGCTGTGAAGTGAAAGATGAGATTATCATATCTCAACCATAACAGCATCTTTAGGAGGACTTTGGATAGAGAGAAAACTAAAATATAAAAGATCTTTTTATTGCTTGGATAGAAAGAAAATAAAGGAGCAGAAAGCAAAAAGAAAATGTAATCATGCTAAATTCAATTTATACTGTTTCGAAATAACAAAATATAAAGTAAATAGCCACTTTAATCCTTTACTTCCCATTAACTTTAGATTATTTCTTCTATAAAAATTTAATGCAAAGTAAATAGCCCTCTTTAAGTCCATAAATATACCAAGACTATAAATGGCAGTTCCCAAAATTTAGTTAGGACAAGGGTTTGTTTGGCATTTGATTCATTTTCTCTTTCACTCATTCCATTTTTAAGAGAAAATATTTTCCATAGTTCCACTCTAAATTGTTTATTTCCCATGTTTTCTCACCATTCTCAACGGTCAGAAAAACATCTCACCAACAGAGTTCTTTGAGGTTATCACTTTACTAATACCCTTTATTTCCAAATGATACTAATTTGAATCTACAGAAATAAGTGATTTGGCAGATTCATTTATTGATCCATACAACAAAATCATAACAGAAGAATTCAGATAACTTCATTTCTTTCCCTGTTTGTTTAAGATCAAATACAAATTTAAGAACAAAATTACTACAATTATTTATATAAAAGCTGTTTTGCTATCCGTTATGGTTAAAGAATCAAGAGTAAAAAAAAGTTTCAAGTACACTCTAGTATCTGTTTTTTTTTTTTTAAAAATTATGCAGAATCAAAGAAAGCTAGTAAATTTTTGTATCTTAATAAAATAGTTGGTATTTTATTTTTCATTTTTACATCACTATATATATATATATATAAATTAATTAAATGTTAGAGAAAAGTAGGAGTATGACTAACAAAAACAATAACCATTCAAAAATTTAACAGAATAAAAATAATTTAAAAAAACTGACAACTAAAAAATAAAGAGTAGTATAGTATTCAATATTGCAAATGCATCTCCCCCAAAAGAGTATAGCAGATAAAGTGATATGGTAGCAAATAAGAATAGAAGGTTTCCTCTATAGTTTTAGTTGTAGTTAAAACTTCAAGAAATATAGTAATGTTTCTATGTTTACTGCTTAAATTCACTCTGGCAAATTTTAAAATTCTGCACTTCTCCCAAAAGAACTTCAGCCTTTTCTGCCATTTCTTAGTCTGCTTATTACATTTCCAAGGAGAGTATGTAGCCAACTCCTACCCAACAATTACCTCTCCAGGGCAAGAAGAAACCCTAATCCCTAGGTTATTTACCAGCAAACTTCTCTCGGCCATTTCATCCGTCATTCTATTCATTTCAAGTAGAAGAATCTTTAACACAATGGAAGCAAAACAAGCTAAACCTGAGAATCCCGTTAAAATCAAATGGAGAAATAGACGACAATAATGTAACTAAAGTCTTATATTTCCAAAGAAGACAGCTGTATATATGTCAATGTCTAGCACACACGAGATGACGAATTAGCAAGATACCAAAACAGTTTAATCAATGCACTAACACCAAGAAGAGGATACAGATATGTACCACACCACCATCTACACTTTGGCAGACAAAGCCACGCTTTGAACAAGGGCACCGATGCCAGTATTTGAAACCCTCACACATACAAAGACTAGCTACCAAAATAAAATACATCATTTAAAGGGAGCCTATAGCCCAATGATTGTTAAAGATATTTAAAGTTGAAAAGAAAAAGGGGTGCTTCATCAACTTTAAGCACATTCAATACTCACAACACGCTTTAAAACACAGGCATGCATTGGTAGTCAATTACTCAAACATCAAATACTAAGCAATCAACGTTAGAAACAACCTGACAACATAGATATACTCCTTAGGAGTAGTTATTTAAGAACAGCTTCCGATGTTTTTTTAATTTTTTAATTGGAATTAATGTTTTATCACGATAATTTATGTAAATCTTTTGTTAAGTTCCAATTCTGACATGAGAAGAACACTTACTCACGGAAACAGCTATATGCAAGTTTTTTCACCAAACGTTGATAGATCATCGTATTAAATATGAAAAATAATTTCAGAAGATAGCATAGATAGAGAGAGAAAGTGGGTCATCACCGAAGTCGGAGGAAGAAATAGTAAGATTTTTGAACTGACACTCAATCCTTTGAAGGAAGAGCATGGCTTCTTTTAAGGGTTTGGAGAGTTCTTGTTCGTACTTGGTGAGCATCTCGCAGTAAGCTTCCATGAACTGATCCAGAGCTGGATCTTCACCTAAGCAGCTGGATCCAGCTGCATCTCCTACCATTGTCACCGCAGAAGCACATGATTCCTCTAACCTGGCAACCACTTCAGGCGGGGCTCCAACCTGCGAAGAACGTGTGAAAACCAAGTATCGTGTAATATGAGAACGTGCTACAAAACACATATAATTTCCATGAAGTAAACTGTCTTTATCACTTCTGCTTTAAAGGGTTTTTTGACTTCTTTGCAAATTCTCTTTCTTACGATGGAACATAACTTATCAACATAGTGTTTTTAATAGAAAGAAACAAAAAAAACAAGTCCACAATTCACAGTACACATGCCACACAACTCAGATCCGAAATTGCCAAAGAAAGGGAGTGTGCAGAAAGTAATTAATTTAGCATGGATCGTTTTCAACCACAAAATCTGTCTACCTTTTTTACACAAGGAGGCGGGGGGTGTTTGGGGTGTACACATACATCACACAGGACTCAACAAGTTAAAAGCAAGCTTTTTCTTCTTTTCTAACCTTCTGACAGTTGACGTAAGCTGCCAAGAGACGGTGATAGTGAGGATGGGCCATGATCTTGGCCTTGACAGCAGAAGAGGAAGAAGAGGAGGAGCTTCCATTGTTGTTGTTGCGGTGGTTGTGGTGGCCACTCTCCATGAAATAGTACCCTACCCCAGTGTTGTTGTTATCATCGTTGTTGTTGTGGTTATTGTCGAGCATGATAGAAGGAGTTCCACTGTTACTGCAGTTGGGAATGAAGAGACAGTTTGTGTTTGCATTATTATTGGTATTATTACTAGGATTAGGATTTATTGGATGATGACCAGCATGATGGGAAGTCACCAAAGGCATCATCGTCATTGGGCATAGCCCACCACTGTTTTCTCCAAAAGCCAACAAATAAGAAGTGCCATTAGAATTACTACTACCCTCCATGGCTTTCTTGCACATTCACTCACTTGTCAACAACACAAACACACATTCACTCACTCATTCACTGTCTAATCCTTTTTGCCAACCAACTACTGTGGTTCACTACAGTTGTTCACTCACTACTTGCTACCCTTATAACATAGAACTAAAACAAACGCACTTCCTTCTCTTATTTTCTCTCTCCATTTTATGAAGTCTGAATATGTTTGTCTTTCAGAGCTCTCCCGGGTTTTATGGTAAAAGTATCAGGCTTTTTACAGAAAATCCTAAATAGTGATAGTGGTGGCTATAGTCAGTTACATGAAGTAAGTAGTATAGAGGTTTTCCCACTTGGCTTTTCTGGCAAAGCCTGCACAGAGTTTTCCTTAGGAAAATGGGTGTTAAATGTTAATCTTTCTTTCCAGCATTAATGAATGAATCATTTTCTCACACACACACACTCTCTCTCTCTGATTCTAGTGGTTACACGGTTACACCTGTGAGTGAGAAGACACAGCAAAGCGCACGCGGAGCACACTGAGAAAACGATGAGTTAGCGAACAAGAGAAGGGGAGAGGGTTCGTGTAAGGCACTGCTACAAACAAAGGCTTTTACCTTCCCAATGAAAGCTCTCCCTCTCTTTTCCTGCACTGCCACTGATACGCTGCCATTCCTGGCATAAAACAAAACAGAAGAGAGAGATAAAGAGAGCAACCAAGTTTTTAATTTGTTTAGGAGAGAAAGGAACGATCAAATCGAGGAAGAGAAAACAAGTTACCTACTACTGACCATGAATGGAGAAGAGATAGGTTTATGTTTATGGGGCACGGAATCAACCCTTCCGTTCTCTCTCCATTCTTTGATGGCAATCCCTCCACTCATTTAATATTCTCACTCCCTTTGTCCTCTTCTCACCACAGTGATTAAAAAATTCTCTAGTCCCACAAGTACTAACCTATATTTATCGCACCAATAGGGATTTAACATCTTTGATTAAATTGGTTCATGTTGTTTAGCTCCGAAATAGAAGTTTCATGTCTCTAAAGATTAGCGTTAATACAGAATACTTTATTATTAATTCTTGCATGTGCAGAGCTAAACACGAATGAATGAAATCATATCACGATACTTTCTTCTCTCTAGTCTAACTCTTCTAGATAGTAGTTGGTATAGTAACATATATGATCTACAAATACGATATAAACTAATAATAACTTCGACGGAAAAAGCGCGTCTGTGACTAGGTAAATAAAGCTGGCAAAGTTTGTGGGACAGTCCGAATGTCTCTTCCTTTCAATCTTTTTTTCTCTATTTCCAGCACAATAGGTTTTCTCTATATCCCATCCCATCTCTCGTCCATAATAAAGGCCTAGAGTAGCATCACTTCCCGTAAAATACCGTAGTGAAAGCACCTCCATCAGGTTACGTACAAATTGTCGCTTCCCATTGTCCCCCTCTCCCGGTTTTACTCTTCATTTTTCTTCTCTTTACCACACTTCATTTATTGTTAAGAACTACATACAACAATTCATTTCCTTTCTCTTAACTTCAGTAACAAATAACTCTTTCATTCAAATGATATTTTTGTGTGTGCTAGAGTTAATAATCGGACAGATTATAATAACTTATATTAGGTAGTGTATAATATGCGTATGTAACTGTTAGTACATTGATACTTTCTGAAGGTACTTGTAGTTCTTCTTCTGATACTATTTCTGCTAGCATTGGTGCTAATGAAATCAGAAATTGAAATGCAATTTGCAGGATAGTGTACTGTACTGGTGTGGTAGGTCTAGGAATCTCCACAGTCCATCGCGCTATGAATGAATGACCACTTCAGGCTGCTCCGCTGAACAGTTTTCTGTCTCTCTTCCTATTTTTGCATCTTTATTCTTATTGTAGCCACTAGCCACACTTAGAAGTAATTGTATCTTGTATAGGTTTAAATATACTTTTTTTTATCAGTGTGTAATGTATTTTGCAATTAATCTTTATTTCATTCTAAAATGTATTAATCTGTCCTTTATTATTTGACACATATTTTTAGCCTCTGATAAGAAACAGACAAAAAATGCACTGTTAATAAAAGTTATTATGATACAAAAAAATCCATGACGTGGATAGTCTCGTGAATATTGTCGATTTTGACTTAAAATTGGTAATCGAGTACTCTAATTTTCACCTAAACTTGCATTTTCATTTTTCTCAAATGTTAGAGGGAATTATGTCAGTTTCCAAATAGCCATCCTAGCTCATTTCGCCATAAATAAATAATATTCTTCTTCCTTTTGTAATTTCTATTAAAATTATTGTATACGGAGTCTTATATGAAAAGATGGCATTAATATATATATATATATATATATATATATATATATATATATATATATATATATATT
>Ga0123342_1001581_pt1 | contig 38285 bp, 20 predicted proteins | sample Turbeawhitnodule_FD_89960 | JGI IMG/M metagenome (GOLD analysis project Ga0123342, IMG submission 89960) | Root nodule microbial communities of legume samples collected from Mexico - Turtle bean Mexico white nodule | ecosystem: Host-associated > Plants > Roots > Nodule | place: Mexico: Nepantla...
ATCTTTTCTAAAAACATCTAAGTATAAAACAATCGGTTGTTTTTCACTTAGTTTGAAAAACACTTTTCTTTTAAAAAGATTGAGAATGCCTATGCTTTGGATTCGATCAAGGGTGAATTACAATACTCAAACTACCCCAGATCCTATCTAAGACAACTCAGCAACAACAAACACAACCCTTTAACATCCTTTAAAGCTCGAACACCACTTGGTTCAACAGATGGGACCTATAAAACTGTTGTCTGGCTTCGTCTCCTTCCTTCCTTCCGGCAGTTCGGTAGCACTTCAGTTTGCTCCTTCTCGCTTGGTGCTACTCCTTCAGGTCTCGGTTGCTCTATCTCGAATGAACGCCGAATGGGGGGTACCTGCAGAAGGTACTCCGATGCTTAAGTCAACAAAAAGGGGTATTCGACACTCAGTGTACAGTGATAATGACGTACCTTATATTTTGGAATATGCGTTATTTATATTATATTAAAGGGCTTACCTTGTTGGGCCAAATTAGCGGAATGGATCACACTTAGGGGTGTATTAACTGGTTCTTAATAATGGTTCAACTTTACTGACCTTGATTGAGCGTTAATGGACTGGGTGTGTCGGTCGGGCTGCACGGACGTGTCGGGCTCGGTTAGCTCGGTCAAGGAGATCGAGTTATGGTATTTGACTATTTAATCCATACCAATACAGTAATCACCCAGATCCAAACAAAGGCTAATAGTCTAAGTCGTGTGGGCTAAAATATTAGGAAGTGGTGAGAAAACGAGAGGGAGAGTTCTTACATATTATGACATATGTAGATGTGCGAGTTGGATTGTAACGAACTTAACATGATCAATTATTCATAGATTCACTTGTAAACTTAAGTATTGGTTTGTAGCATATGTGATGGTATATACCTAATACGAGTCTTTTGAAAGACATCAATTGATATATGATTTGTATTTGTTGATATATTTTTATCAATGATTTTTTTTTTGTTAAGTTGGTTTGTGGATACGTGATTCGTATGTTTTTTTCTTTTCTTTTATACACATCTATTATGAACATTTATTTTAATAATTTATTTTTGTATTTTTTTTATGTGATAAATTCTTATAAGTATATTGTGTACACAAGCATGTTAAGCTCATAGAAAAATAATATATAAAAGAGAATAGTAATCCATTTACACTATCTTTTTATAAAAAAATATTATTTATATATATATATATTGTGACATTTAAGTTGTATTGTGAAAGTACTTAATGATTTATAAATAACCTCAATTGAATTATATTATAAGATTTATGTTTTATAAAATTATTACAAAATTATATTCTTCCCTTATAGTTTTCTCAATTGGTGGGAAATAAATATTTAAAAGTACATGGTAAATAAAGAAACACTTTGATATTATTATACACGAAGTTGAAACAACATTTCAATTTCCAAAAAAAGTGTAGTAACATGTTTTAAAAAATCCCGGTAACGAAATAATTTATAGGAAGTAGTGTACTAACGTCACTAACAATAAAAAACAATAACAATCTCATAAAAGTAATATTTAATGATTTATAGGGTGTAGTGTACAATTAGTAATATAAATTAAAAACCATTTTCTTTACAATTTTTTAAAATTTTTTTTTATTAATTTTTTATATTTTGTAGTTTAGGTTGATAAGTCATTTGACACGTATAAATATATTTGAAGAGGCAACGAGGAATTGACAACAACAAATTGATTGAAATATTAATTCAATCCATGATTTTTTCATTACAGTTTTTCTATATAATAAACTCTAATGTTATGTTTGTTACATTTTTTTTTTTTACTTTTTAGATTAGATGATTTTAAAATTATAAATATTAAAAATTTAAGTTAAATTTTAAACATAAATTCTATCTCTGTAGTTTTCTTAACATTTTCTCTTAAGTTTTGAATTCATTTTTCATCGTATTTTTAATTGGATTTTAATTGGTAGGAGGTGACTGAATATAACTTATTATATATATATTGTTATTTTCTCTATTTCTATTTTCATCAATGATTAGTTTAGAGTTCCATAGTTTTAATAAGATGAAAAAGTTGTTTTTTTCATTAACTTCATTATCTAATCAATGTTTTGATATATGTTTTCAATTTTTTTTATATTTGGAGTGTTTTTCCTCAAGTGGGAGTTTGTGTTAATTAGGAAGTAAACACCTGTAATGCAAGTAGAGTTTAACATAAGTTTTAATTTGTATTTTACTATTGTCTTAAACTTTTAAATTATATATTGATCAATTAGAAGATAATTGAAATTTAAAAAATAATTGAAATTTAAGGTATATTTTGTTTGGTATAAGATTTTGGTGTTATGAGTATATGTGTTGATTAATAGATAAGATTGGTAAAGTTGGTTGCAGAAAAGAGGTGGTAATGAATGTAAAAAAAAAAAAGAAGGGACAGAAATAGTAATGTTATATTTGGCTGGTGAAATCTGTTGATTTTTACTTGTTTTGGTTATTAAAAAAAAAGGTTATAATTATAATTTTCCAAGCTAAAAGAATTTATATATAGTATATATAGATATACAAATTATTAATCTGGGAAAAAACATTTTGTTTGCTATAAGTAGAAAAAGTTATATTTGATTCATAAAATATTTTTTTATTAATTTATTACCTAATATATATAATTCATTATTATTTATATATTATACAAAGAACATACATTATTTATAACCTTTTAATTGAATAATTTTACTTTTTAATAAATAAAAGGCAATTCATTTAATAAAAAAAATATTTTTACTTTTTATAAACTCATATTAAAAATCAGGTGGATTTTGACATGTTATTAAAAAATTTTAGAAGTTAGGTAGTTTATATTTGATTAAAATATAACAAAATAAAAAATAAAAACATGTGGAGAAAATAACTATTATATATTATTATAAATTATAAATACATATCTATATAATATAATAAAGGGTTTATTCAATTTAACTACTCTTTTAATAGACACAAATTATTAGTATTTTATCATTTAGCTAATTTTTCGTTTAGATTCAAATAACTACCTACATAAAAGGGTTGTCCATTTTAACCAAACAAATTATTACTATTTTATGTTTTTATATAACTTCTTTTAAACTCTTACAACTAGCTGTAATAAACAAATATCTACACAATAAAAAAAATTATATCCGACAACAAATTATATCTAACATTAATAAAAAAATAATTTCTTTTAACTACTCTCATAATATAAACAATTTTTTTACGACTTTATCTTTTCGGTAACTTTTGGTTTAAATTCAAATAACTACATACAATAAAAAAAATATCCACAGTAAATTTATTTATTTTTTATGATTTTTTAATAACTTAATAGTATTTTAATTTTAATTTATAATACTCATTTTTTTTTTATCTTTTGTTATAATAAAAGAATAGGACACATAATCTTTGACATTAACAAAGGAATTTTCCTTTTTAGTATATAAAATTTTACCATTTTATTTTTTTGAATATTTTTCCTTTTAAATTAAATTAACTATTCGTAATAGAAAAACTACCTATAAAATAGCTTACATTTTTAAAAAATAATGGTTATATAATTTGTTAATACCATTTTTACAAAATTATATATATATATATATTAAATTGTACTGTTTTTAATTTTTAATTATTCATAAACATAATAAAATTTTATATTTAAAAAATATAGTACAAATTTGAACATTTACGGAATCACATGTGTTTTTTTGATAGTGCTTATAAAAAAAAATCTTTGTTTACACAAAATAATAATTATTTTTCTATTTCATTTCTAATAATATTTTAAATTCATAACATAAAATTAACCAAATTATATTGGTTTGATATATTTTTTTTCTAATCAGATATTAATTTTCTATCCAGTAATTAGTTTAAATGTAGTGATATAAAAGAAATTAATATTTTTACATAATATTTAAAACCCAACATTTTTAAAAATGATAGTTCGAACCTCTAATCTGTTGGGATAATATGGTAGATCAATTAACTCATCTGATATATTATTTGCTTGGAATTTGATGGATATTTTTTCACAATTTTGCTTTTAAAAAAGTCTGAAAAAATTATATGTAAACTGTTTTTAATCACTACTTATAGAAGTAATTTAAAATTATTAGACGTATCAAATTCACTTAGTTTGATCCACATAACAACGTTAATATTTCGATATTAAATCCGTTAAAATTACAATGCGTGAATCACCACATCACATCTAAATTAATTAATTTAAACAATTCATAAAAAATGTACATATTAAATATTAAGTATATTTTAAATATAAATACACATTTGTACCTATCTATAGAGTTAATAATACCAATCTTGACAATTACTAATATTCCTTTAAAAAACATTTACTAGTATTAGCATAATATTTAAAATACATATTAATAAATTTTATATGTCTTGGCTTTATTACAATTAGTAGTTAAGCATTTCAAGGATTGATTGAACTTAATAAGAAAATTAATTTTCTTTTTGTTTCTATTATTTTAATTTGATTGTCTAGAAAAGTGACTATTAATTAAAAGATGGAATGAATTGTTTTTATTTCTGCATGCAAATTCAGCATCACAGAATTGTTCGACAACCACATTTGCAGGATCAAAAGACTAGACACGTGTCGCATATCTGATGCACCGCTTAGGGGAAGAGGAAGGAGTATGGGTCCTTTAGGAAGTGGAACAGTGGAACAAGTTGAGATGTTGGACAAAACAGAAGGGAGAGAGATACAATGAAGAGAGGCAGGGGCATTTTATGTAATTAAGTAATAAGCTGAGGTTATTTGTCTCAGCAAATGACAGCAACGCGCAAGAGATAGAGATAGAGAGCCAAAAGCCGAAAACGCCATCATCCAAACAGCCCCTTCTCTCTCTTTTAAAAGACACCCTGTGGTTTTTCTCTGCCCTCTTAACTTTTTGCCCTCTCTCTCTCCTCTTATCGATTTCACAGACAATCTCCTCCTCACAGTTTCGTCTTCTCGATCTCACTGTGAGTCATCCACTCCCAATTTCTAACCCTAATTTCTTCTATCCAATGCGATTTCTGCTTAGATCCCTAATTGCTTCTCAAATTACGGTTAATATTCTCGCCGTCCGTGTTTTTCCCCTTTTCATGTCTAATATTGGAAGCTCTCATTTCGTTGTATATTGGATTTCGTTTGTTAATTTTTTGGGTTTTATTATTGTATATCTACACGATTCTCTCTTGTTCTGGTCGATGATTTAGTTGATCTGTGGTGTTTTGGCTGGACCGTACTTCAATGCATAGATTATTATTATTTTTTGGAGTGATTTGGTGTTTTTTTATTGATTAATCAAATGTTGTTAGAGTTCGATAGACTGTGGAGGGGTTTTTGTTTGGATTTATGTCTAGATTCCTTGATGTTATTATTATTGTTGTTGTTGTCTTCATCGTCTTATGTTCAAATTCACATGCAAATGCACCATTTATCACCTTTATGTTGTTGGTCACAATATTTCTTTAGTGAATGTTTTACAACCCAGAAACACTGAACTTGTTGTATTGGCTGGTGTATAATAGTTTTCGCAGCTGTGGTGGGGTTATTTTTTCTCATATATTTTTTGTGTCAGGATAGTTTTCACGAGTATGCTGGATAAGAGTTTTCCTCTTCTTTCTGGTTTAAGATTTTCATGCCATGATTTATTATGTTTATTTGACATCAGTGTTTGTGGTTTATGCCTGTTTTCCTGCAGGCAATCATGAGTGACAAAGGAGAAAGAACATGTCCTCTCTGTGCTGAAGAAATGGATTTGACAGATCAGCAGTTGAAGCCTTGCAAATGTGGTTACGAGGTTTGATTCTATGTATTCTTTTAATTAATTTTATTGCAAGTCAGTGACTTGTTCTTTGGTTTGTATAAAATTTTCCTTTTCTTCTGAAGAATATACTGTTTACCAGGGTTTATGATTTCTCTCTCCCTCTAGCTGATCTTATTATTTGTATTTTATTCAACCAGTAACTGTGCTAAGTAGCATTTATCTTTTAATTTAGTTTAACTATTATGTTGTTGTTTTAACTGAGTTTTGTTGTTATTTCTCGCAATAGTCAGCAATATTATTTCACCCCTAATAAACTACTTCATCTTTTGGAAATTGGCTTGTACATGTGATGTAGGTGCTGTCTGCGTTCTGTTTCTGGGTGATATGTCTTAATCACAGAGGATCATTATGATTTATGTCAGTTTCATTCTTCCTTGATTGCAGATCTGTGTCTGGTGCTGGCATCACATAATGGACATGGCTGAGAAGGATGACACTGACGGGCGATGCCCCGCATGTCGTTCTCCTTATGATAAGGAAAAGATTGTCGGGATGGCTGCAAACTGTGAGAGGTTATTCTGTGAGCCCTATTTTATTTCTGTAGGATTGTTTTTCTTTCATTGTTTCTGAAGTTCTCTTTCTTTCACCGATTTAATATGCATTCATTTATTTGCATAACTATTTGGCAGAATGAGAACGGCAACAAATCCTTCATTTTGTTTGAATTTTATCAGAACTCAGGAAATGATGATAGTAACCCCATGATTTTTTCATTCTTAATAATTTTCAACCATTTGTAGATAATGTATTAACAAGAAGAATATGTTGGAGAGTATGTTTCTTGTACCTGTCTTATCAAAATACTCTATTTGCATTCAACAATATATATATATATATATATATATATATATATATAATTAAAAACTCCAAAGCTTTCATTGCTTGATAAAGGAACTGAATTTGCTGTTCCTTAGATCTTATTATTCTACAGTTTACTTGAGCATTTATGGTGATGATATTTTTCCTGTAGATTGGTGAATGAAGTTAATATGGAGAAAAAGATGAAGACTCAGAAGTCGAAGTCTAAATCATCTGATGGGCGCAAGCAGCTCAGCAGTGTGCGAGTGATTCAGAGGAACCTTGTTTACATAGTTGGGTTGCCTCTGAATCTTGCGGATGAAGATGTAAAATTTCCCCCTCCTCCTCTCTTAAAGCACCTGAATGTTTCCATTCTTCTCATTTGTTCTCTTTTTTGTTGGAAATTTTGGGTCTATTTCTTTGAGCACATTTTTATTTTAATAATTATTTGTATAGCTTCTTCAGCGGCGAGAGTATTTTGGTCAGTATGGGAAGGTCTTAAAAGTGTCAATGTCTAGAACAGCAGCTGGTGTCATCCAACAGTTTCCAAATGATACATGCAGTGTGTAAGTATATTCTCTTCATGTTTGTGGTTTCGTGATGGTATTGTGGGTTTCTGTAAATTATTAGCTGGCCACAGTAAATAGAATCTGTGCTGTTTAATCTTGTTTTCATTGATATGAATTGGATAGCTTTTGGTTATTGGGCATTTCTTTTCACACAAGAAGGGAAGATTAACTAGAGAAAAGAAGTGTTCATGTACCACAATCTTTTTCTTTCATGGAAGGAAAACATAAAAAGGCTGCTTCCTTACATGTTTATAATTTTTGAGAATGGGGGTATCTCCCCCCTTTCTTCACTTATTTCCTGCTGCTATATTAGCATAAATTATTATCTTTATCTTTATATGACACACTCTATTAATATGAATACTATAGTTCCTAATTAAAGATTTCTGTTTCAGATATATAACTTATGCAAAGGAAGAGGAAGCAATTCGTTGTATTCAAAATGTACATGGATTTGTTTTGGAGGGTAGACCTTTAAGGTACAAAATATTTGCTTTCATTCAAACTTTTCTTACATAGGATGCTCAGCATTGTGTTTTTGAATTTAAAATTTCAGGGCTTGTTTTGGAACCACAAAATATTGTCATGCATGGCTCCGAAGTGTGGTATGAGAATTACTAGTCTACACGACACGACTTTCAAATTATGCTTAATTTATTGTGCTTGTAATTGATGAGAGATCTCTATGACCAGCCTTGCAGCAATCCGGATTGTCTATATTTGCATGAGATTGGCTCTCAAGAAGATAGCTTTACTAAAGATGAAATAATTTCAGCATACACCAGGTATATGATCTTTGTACTCAAGCTATTTAATTGGTTAAAATGAAGAAGATTGTTTCAATTATATTGTGGTGGACAAAAGATGCGTTCTGAAACATGTTTACAGACTGTGCTTTCCTGTACTTGTAATTGCTTGCACTGAATGTAGTTTTTTTCAAATAATTATATCTTGTCTAACTTTGATATCTTGAAGAAGTCGAGTTCAACAGATCACTGGTGCAACTAACAATATGCAACGGCGGTTAGGGAGTGTATTACCTCCTCCACTGGATGACAATATGAACACTACTTCTCCAAAGCCTATTGTGAAAAATCCTTCAAATGTAAGGCGCTTTTTAATCTTCTTGAAACGCATTTTGTTTGCATATCAGCCTTTGTCATATTGAATTTTAGAGCTCTTTTGAATTTTGTTCTTTAATGGCTGAACTTAGTTAAGTGTATATGCACTCAGTGATGCAAAAAAACTGAAATTTAATTTGTGAAGCAGAACTCTGTTAACACTGTTAGAGGTTCACCTCCAAATGGAATCTATGAGAGACATATCCCCCTTCCTGCTAGTGCTGCATGGTATGTACAGTGTATAATTTTGTATTTGGCTTTGAAGGATGAACTTATCTAAAGATAATTATGGTTCCAAGCTATGTTTATATTTGGCAGGGGTACTCAGGCCACAAATTGTCAGCCCCTAGCTGGAGGTCTATCTTATCCAAATGGGCCATCCAAGCCCAAACCTGATACAGGCAGCAGCTCGCTAGCATTTTCTGCAGCTGTTACAGGCTCAATTCAGGCTTCTGATGTTACAAAGAGACCACCATCGAGTGATGGCAGTCATAGTATGACAACTAGAGTGAAAAATGAATTGTTGAAACCTGTTAAACAATACAACAATAGTGCGGACGGCCTGGTTAGTGCAGGAGAAAAATCTCCATCTTCTGACGTGTCTCCTGTTCCTGTGAATTTGAACAGCCAGTTATCTTCTCTACCATTGTCTCGAGATAGTGATGGCAATTGTACCACAGCAAATACAATAAATTCTACCAACATGACTGGACAGTCTTGTAACTCTGGCCCTGAGGAAGCAATGCCTTCTACCAATGAAGAGATTCCAAATTTGTCCATTGAGTTGTCCTCAATTAACATTGATGGAAATGCTGAACATTGCAGTATAACCAAACCTAATAGCCCGCCTACTGATTATGTCTTGATTAAATCTCCTGAAATTCAAGGATCACAATATAATGACAGATTTAGGGATGTAATAACTACAAATGTGGCTGGTATAGCTACACCAGATAATGAGGTTTGTAATTCTAGGGAACAGTGTGATTGGAAATTGGATTCTCAATCTCTAGTAGTATCAGATGCTGTGGAATTTGATGATGATATAACATCTTTTGATAATCAAAGACTAAAGGATCCAGAAGTTGTTTGTCGTTCTTATTTGCCAAAGTCAACTGGTTTCCTTCATGTCTCAAACCTTTCTAGCCCTTGTCTTCTGCAGCATGGTGAAGGTTGTACTTCCGTGAATGCAGGTTCTGTATCTGTTGATGAATCTATATTACATGCATCTAATATACTATGCAATGACCACCCGGAGAAATTGGTCAGCAGCAGCTCGTATGGTCTGCTTAATGATGAAAGAAATGGACATAGCATTCAAAGATTAGTTGAAGCAGTAAATGCTGGACATGATGTTACTATGGATAAGGGTGAAAGTAGTATAATTTCTAATATTTTGTCCATGGATTTTGATGCCTGGGATGACTCACTAACATCACCACATAATTTAGCTAAGTTGTTGGGTGACAATACTGATAACCAGTCTGGTCCTTTAAACATATCTAGTTCTTGGAAAGTTCACAGTAACAATCAATCAAGATTCTCTTTTGCAAGGCAGGAGGAATCCAAAATCCAAATGTTTGATGCACATACATCTTATGGTGTAAACCATCAACGGCCAAATAATAAAGTATTCCAGAATTTTTCAGAAAGAGACTTGTATATGGATAAGTCGGGCATAGCGAATGGATTTCGTACTAGTAACTTTGAAGAAGCTGAAAATATGGCTAGTGGTCATTTCATTTCATCTAACAAGCTTTCGGGTGAGTAATGCTAGCTTCCTTTAGCATCCTACTATAGCCTTTATATGTTCTTTATATTGGCCATTTCTTATTATTGGTTCCTCAGCTACTGTGATGTGTATTTTAAAGATTTCTTCACCATGATGTTGTAATTTTAGGCACATTTTGGTTATACTCTCTTTTCCTTTGTATATATTAATGTTAATCTTCTCTGCCTTGAAAATTGAAATTTTGTAGCTTCCTTGATTTTCTAAATTACTGTTGCCTCTGTATATTTTTTGTTGTTTGCAACCCGATTATTTGTGCTGTTTGTGGTATTTGATTATACAACTGTGCTTTGAAGATCTTCCATTTGTGCATGTGGAAAGGGGAGAATCTTTGTGTTGACTTTTCAACAAGGTTGGAAGACTTTAAGAAATAAGTCTTTTTTCCTTGTGATGGTAATTGTCTTAAACTCCCAAGCTCCTGAAGCTAGTGAGCCAATATTGAGTAATTGTTTTAACCTCAAGGAGTTAAATAACTAAATAGTGAATGTGTTCAGTTGGAATGGAACCTTGAAGCCTATTTTGCTCCTTTAAAAAATCTGAGTATTGTGTAGAATAGTAGAAATTGAATCTTCAGCACGGTATCGGCTGGATAACAGTTTGTTAAGAATTCAGTGTGAGAAAAGTAACTGGACAACTTCAATTTTCACTATCTGGGAATTGTTTCCTTCCTCTGAATTTATGCATGGCAGTGTGTTATATTGATTACAGGTGTCTCAGATTATCGTTTTCATCTGATGTATTGACCTTGCTTTTGTTATGGTTGCAGCCATTTCAAGGGCACAAGTTTCAGCCCCACCGGGATTTTCCATTCCAAGCAGGCCACCACCACCTGGTTTTTCGTCCAATGAGAGAGTGGAACAGGGTTTTGACTCCATTTCTGGTTAGTTATGGTTCTTTTTATCTTTCTATATACCTTTTTTTAATATATTGTTTGAATTTATTAGTCCTTTTGACAGGGAATTCTCTACTTGACCATTCTTCCCTTTTGAGAAATTCATATCAGTCACCTTCAGCTGGAAACCTTGGTGGTGCTGGGGATATTGAATACATGGACCCTGCTATTTTGGCAGTTGGCAAAGGGAGACTTCAAGGTGCACTGAACAGCCCGGCACTGGACATTCGATCCAATTTTATGCCGCAGTTAAATTACTTTGAAAATGATGCTAGACTTCAATTATTGATGCAAAGATCTCTGTCACCACAGCAAAACCATAGATTTTCTGAAATTGGGAATACTTTTTCTCAACTTGGTGATTCTTATGCTGTTTCTTCAAGGTTAGATCAGTCCCAAGTCAGTAATCTGGGTCCATTCCAACAGCTGTCTATGCAGCAGTCTGCAAATGCAGTCTTGTCAAATGGGCAATGGGATGGATGGAATGAGGTGCAGAGTGGAAATGGTTTGGGTGTGGCCGAGCTTTTGAGAAATGAAAGACTTGGGTTCAATAAATTTTATTCAGGATATGATGATTCAAAATTTCGGATGCCAAATTCTGGGGATCTCTACAACAGAACATTTGGGATGTGACCTTTTGCTAGTTATGTGTCATTGTTACTGTTGGAAATGGTTAAACCTAGCAGAAATGGACAAACAATTTTGTGTTGCTGAGGATGATGGATGTTATTCTTGCTGGCGGGTATTGTGCTACCTAATGATGAAGCTCCCCAAAGTATAAGTATGGCTACAGTTGGTAATTAGTAAACTTGCTCTGTTTCCATAATTTTATTGGCTTAAAATGGCATTGCCCATCTTGCTCGATGTTCATGAAAGTGTGTTCACCTACCTACCTTTGCCAAAACGAGATTGTATAAAAAAAGTCATTCGTTTTTTGAACTGGATTTCATATTTTCTAAGATGGCATTGGGGTTTGCCTTTTTTAGGTGATCGTGCTCTCATTTTGATCTTTTTTCTTTGTAGTTCTGGATTGGCTGAAGTGAGCTGTTTTGGGATTTTAAGATATCATCTGTCAGTGCTAACGTGATCAAACTGGCAGGTAGATCATAGTTGAGTGTTCCTTCATATTACTAAGCATGGAAACTTGATTCAAAGTCAAGTAGATCAGTCTTATCTATTGCTTGTAACTTACCATTTAGTTTTATCTACCCTTGTTGGTAGTGGTTGAATGTGACTAGTAAAAGCAAAATTTTTTTGAAAGTCGATTTACATGCTATAGTTTGTCCATTGGGTATGAATATCAAATAGATCGTATTCTAACTAAGCTCCATGTGATGTGAATGAAATACTGTTGCGCTCTGTTATATCTTATGGCCATATTTCTCCTTTTACAAATGTTTCTCATAGTTAATATTAAATTTGCCTCCCCATTTTGCGTAAATTTTTCTTGAAATCGTTTTCATATATATTTACCACGAGACAAGTGTCTGCTGCTTCTAATGGTACTGTTTTTTCCACAAGTTATGTGTTCCCCCGTTTTTTGGTTATTATTTTGGTGGCTTCTGATTTTGATACTGTTTTTCGAACTAATATAACCAGCAGGGATGGCGTGACCCATGCCTTTGTTATGATTTAACTTTTGGGCATGTCTCTATTAGCAGTCTCCATTCTGCATTCTCCGGAGCAGCTGAAAACCTTTGTGTGAACATAATGTTGGGGACATTATTGCTCTCTAGACGTGACGGTTATGTATTTATTAAATAGGTTTCTGTCTATTTTAGGCTACACAATTCATTTGTGTGCTATGGGATACCCAAATCATTTTGTTGAATGAGATTAGTTATGTCTCATAATTGTCACTGGTAATTTGTCAAGTCTGTCACTTTGATAGTGTGTTCATTTGGCAGGATGGGTTTCCCTTTATCCCAAATGTGTCCCCCTTCTCGTCTTCCCTCCATCCAAAAGGAGAGGGTAAAATTTGTCTTTACAGCCTAATAGTGAATATATATATACAACATCCAGTTTATATTAAATTATAAATTCTTTTAAAATTACATTCAGGTATCTAAAGAATTAAAGAATGTTTTTAATGTTAATCAATCTATTATTGAAATTGCAATACCAGTGGTTTTGATGGCCGCTTTCCTCCCCTCCATGCCACACCTGAGGTTTAAATAGTCTCTGCAACCCCTTAGCTATATTTAAAAAAAAAATGAATGTTAATTGTCTTTGTATTTAATTATCCTTTCATCCTGTAGAAATCTCATGTTAGTTTTTTAAAACATTAACTATAATTGCGAAGAAGTTTAGCAAAACATGGATTAAGTAAGGTAAAAGATGAAGTTGTGAGCTGATGACAGCATCGAAGCATTTGGAATCTGCCCTTTCTCAAGCCACAAACAAAGTCTTCAATAAATGCAAGAAAGAATGAATATTTTGTATTTGGTGATGTACCCCTTTCTTTGCATTAAACTTTGACAGTTATAGTGTATAGGAGTAACCACGATGCACTTGCACTTAACTCCCAGGTTAAATGATCGTGCTGATAAGATTGGATGATCCATCCTCACAAATTGGTCAACATTCTAGCTCCTTACTTTACTGATTTCTGTGTTGTCCATTAACATGTTCTGCTGCTGCAAAGCACATGCATGTTAAGTTTTAAAATTTTACCAAATTAAAATCAGATTTTTTTGTAATTTTCTAATTTAAATTATTCACTTCTAAATTTGAGTAAGACTAATAACTTTCTACTTATCCTTTACTTGTCTCTAAACTATTTTTTACATGATTTCTAGGTTAATAAATTATTAGGTTGTTGTGGTATAGTGAGAATGTCTGAATATTGGTATGTCAGACAATAATAATGATATTAGTACTAAGGATTGTAATAAACGAGAAATAATAAGTCGTCGTTACTTTTTACGATGATAGACAAATATAATATATTTAAATAAGTGTATAATTAAATCAATAATCAAGTTTTTTTTTTAGTTCTATTATATTATGATGATTATAATTGATAATAAATAAATATATTTAAATATAGAAGTAAAAGAAGATATATTGATAGAGATAAACGCCTAAAAATAAATACATAGATAAAGACAAAAAAAGAGTATAATTTTAAGAAGATATAAATTAATTCTGTAATTATATGATATACATGTGTAAGTATATTGTCCCATTTTTACCCGTACAATCGAATCGAAAGATTAACATTTTAACATTTAAGAGGTTGTTAAATGTATTTATATAAACTTATGAAAGGAATACTTTTTAAAATAATTTTTTACTCAAAAAATAAATAAGATTTTCATCTTAAAAAATGAAAGTCATGTTTCGAGTAAATAAATTATAAAAACATATTAAACAACATAAATATTTTATTTCATTATTATTTTTTAATAAAAGTCCAAAACAAATTCACCCACTAAATGAAGAGATCCATTACGGAATACTTTGAATATTCCAAATTCTATCTAAGGTCCACTTTCTATTATTATGTAAAGTTATTATTCAATCGTTTAAACTCATTAATATACGTTTCTTCTTGAGAAATCAACCTTTTTTAAGCACTACCGGAATAGACTAGGCCCATTGTCTGATGCTAACTTTTGAGGAATGGGCCTTTGCATTCTGTACCCTAATAGAATACGTGAAAAGATCATATTATCCCTCCTTTATATTAATTTTAAATTCTACCTTTCTTCCCTTCTTCTTTTTGTGTTGCATCCCACTCTACTTAGCAACATGAGAAATGCTGACTGACCGGTCTCGCATAAATTTGTCCTATATTTGGTTTGTCTTACACATATTATGTGGGTTGATTTTATTACTTCGTATGCATAAGGTTGATCCAGTTTGCTACGAAATATATATTTTTTCTTTATTTAGACGTATTAGATAAATGGTCTCATAATATTATTCTCACGACATGTGTAATAAGATGTGAGTAAAAGTTCTAGAATGTGAAATATGAGATTTTTAAGTCATGCAGGTCATGCGGACCAGCCTATCCCATCACGCACTTGGTCCGCGCGAGTTGTAGATTATGCAAGACGTGCATAAGCGAGTTAGAATAGGCAGTTTGTCTCGTGTTTTTTTTAGCAAGTCGCAAACTGGTCTGCATAGTCCGTCCCGTTTTGTCATCCTTAACTCCACTCCACCCTTTACTTTCTCTCATTTGTCGAATTTCATCACCGACGACTATGTTTCACCGTCACTTTTATTGAAGTAGTGAATGTTTATGTTTTTTTATCATTTGTTGTTGGTTATGTTGTTTTTTTTTAAGTTATAAATATATTCTTGAATATACAATTCAAAATGTATTTATATGTTTTAGATTGTATATTTTAGATTCAAAAATATATTATAAAATGTAAAATTCATAATATAATTTATTTAATTTTTTTTACTAACGGTATCATATGGTTCTTATTGTGTTGATAGAAATATGATTAGGACAAAGGAAAAAGGAGCAAATTTGCAGTTACTTTTGATATGGATGTGTTGTCACCAATTATTACAGGACATTAGTAGCAAGTAGGATTTGTTGGAACCTGCTAATATTTATGGTCTAAAATAAAAAATATATATTTTAGAATATACAGTCTAAAATACATTTTTTTATATTTTAGAATCTACATTCCAAAATAAAATTTCAAAGGAAAAAACTGAATTTTGAAATTATATGGGTGCCTTCTTAAATTATAGAGGTCGAATGGAATTATTGTTACTCTCATCCGTATTTCAATTTATTTTTTGACACCACACAAGGGATAGAGAGATGAATTATTATATGTTTGAGGATTCCTTATCAATCTCTATATTAAACTGTATTTTTTCAATTTATAAAAATTAACATGTTATATGAAAACTGTCTTATTCCACACCACATAATTTTTGTTTATACAATAATTTCACTTATTACTGATAGTATCAAGTGAGGAAATGTTACAGTTGTATAGTCTATACAAAGATGGTAATAAAATATACTTTCAAGCACATTTCTTTCTGTATATAATTTTATTTGTTGAAGTTTATTAACAATTAAAAAAATAAGAGAAATTAAAAAATCATATATGAATATTTTTTCACTAAACGCCATATAGCACTTTGAATGGCTATGTATTTTTTTTAAAGTTAAATAAAATGAAAAACTCATCAAAATTTATGATTTTCTTAATAAAATTTAATTAATAACTTTTATCATATTGCTTGGACTTACTATGTTTACTTTGGTATAATCTTAAAACTTGAACATTTTATTAAACAAACCACCTAATTGCACCTCAATAATAGTTTCAACATGCACTCTATAGATCTTAAATTTTCAAATTTACTTTCTGGTATGTGATGTTTATTTTCAGTTTTTAAATTGTGAATAGATTTTCGTGGACTATACAATTTAAAATATGAAAGATTAATATTTTTGCAATTGGAAATGTACAATATAAATAAAATTGAATTTTAAATTATACATTCCATAAATATAAATTTATTGGATTGTATAATTCAAAAATAAAAAAATAATAATTTAAAATGTACATTTTAAAATACAAATTAAAAAATATATTTCAAATTATGTAATTTAAAATATATTTTTAGATATAGAAATACATTTTAAAATATGTAATGTAACTAAGAGTGTATTAATGCATTCTAAATTACACAATGTAGAATGATTTTTAATTCGAAAATATATTTTGAAATATAAAATTTAAAATGTATTTTATAAATTTTTAACAGAAGAAGTTTTGTCTTTTTACCACCCGGGGGTAATGCACCTTCAAATTATGGGTTCCAGAATGCAATGAGCTCATGCTACATGTTGAGACTATTGGTATATTAGTATAACTATTTAGATTTTCAACTGAACAGAAAAAAAAACTTTCTAATATATATTTATTATCTTACTCTGTTGTGAAACATTGCAAAAGAAATACACAATTAATTTTTAGATTGAAGTGAGAAACTATCTCCCATCAAAATAGTAACAGTTACAAGATTGAGTTAGTTAGAAACAAACAAATTGGATTGTGATCCTTTTATTCCTAGACCAATTAGGGTGTTTTGTTGTTTCCAGCCACACATTTTACATGTTTTCTTTATGAAGTAGGAGTAAGTAGTGGTGGACAATATTGCAATAGTCTAATTAGCTCTGGATAAGGCAACAAGGTAAGAATGTAATAAAGATTTAGGAAAGAATGTAATTTTTTTCAAAGACTTATTTAAATTTTAAATGTATTATAAATTTAGGTATTTTTAATCTAATTTAAAACATTTTTTATTTTATTATAAATATCCATTGTTTAATTTTTGTTATAATAGTTATTACTGTTAATGAAATGAAGATGAATATTTTTTTGTTTGATGTGGTGCATTAAATGGAGCGTACCTACTCGTACATAATCTAAGACTTAGTTGAAACAGAAAATAAAAGTTAGACCAAACAAACAAAGTCCAATAAATATGTTAACAATAGTCTGATTGTCAACTCAATTTGTTAACTTTTTTTTCTATTACAGACACATTCAAAGAATTGGAGAAGAAAAAATAATAAGTTAATGAAGATCCCATATCAATTAAAAATAATAATATATAAATGAGTGAGAATTTCAGTCTATTCTCAGCCAGACTTAATTTCATTTCTCAATATGTTATTATAATAAAATATTTTTTAATAAAATTAAATATTTTATAATATTATAATTAATAAAAAAGATCTATATTAAATATTGGATCTATTCTGTCTTTATTTTTTTTATCACATATCCATCTCCTGGTTTTGTTATATGTAAATAATAGTAAAAAAATAATTTCATTTTGGAATGGATTTGGGATATAAAGAAATGAGAAATAGATAGAAGAATAAAAAGAAATAAAAGACAAAATAAATTATAAAATATGAGTGAAAGCATAAAGCACTTAAAAGTTCCCCCTGAACACAAAAGAAAAGATGAAAGAGGACAAAAGAATCTCATAAAAATTTTAGGATTAACCTCAACTATCAAATAAAGTATTTTGAATGAATATAAACAAGTTACATTTGTGGTGCAAATTGAATTTGTGATTTATGAAAATGACATGATTTGTTAGCTTTAGTAGCCAGCAGCCAGAAGTGGCAGCAAAGAGATCAAAGAAGTGGGGGGAATAGGAGAATATGGCCTCCATTTGGATAGATGCCCATACCAGAACATATCCATTCACATATGAATGACCATAAATCATATTTTATCTGTTAACTTTTTCATATTCCCACAAAACAAATTAAATTAACTTCACACGTATAGTTAATAAAACCCACCAAGTTCATCTTGCATTGCATAAATAAACAACGTGCTTGCATTAAATTTTTGTTGCCGCATTTTGCGTTGACAACAATTCAAACAACAAAGCCGCAATTGTTTACCTGAAGAAACATAGAATCTAGATTTATTGCAATAATGTTACTTAACTCAGAGAAATGAAGTAGAAAAACAATATATATAAGGATTATTGTTTGTCTTGTTATACCAAATAAAAGTAAACTAATAATTTGTGTACCCATATTACTTCTCTCTTTATTAATATATTAAGTGCGCTGATAATCTTATTATGTATTGTCGCTTTCTTCCGATACCTCGAATTGACAAAACTACTCATTCGCCATACCGTCGACCAGGAAAGAAAAAATTTCTCCCTTTTTAGAATGGTTATTTGCGATTCTCTATCATCTGAATATAAACACGTAAAAACACTGAACTGACAAGTGCCCAAATGGAGCTGCCTCCCACGGCTTTTAGGGGTCGTAGGCCCGGGAAAACAGACACTTTGTCATTGACTGAACATTTTTCTGACTGTACAATCAAACAGAGAGCATATGAATTCGCAATTAATAGTAGTAACATCCATTGTTCAATTCCCCAATAGGTTTGGCCTGCTCCACTCATGTAATAGTTATCAATTTTGAATGAAACTGCTCTGTTACCAATTTAGTACCTTGTCAACTTGACAAGTGTAATATAACTTTTTGCCACCCATTAACATTCTCATTGGGAGATGCAGGGTGGCTCACTATTCATAGTACAGTTCTTTTCTTTCCTCTTTTTCATTTTGATATGATGAGTCGGAAGGTATCGCCATCACCCAACCAGAATACTAATGATTAATATGAAGATAAAGAAAAAAAAAACTCTTAAAGATAGTGTTTTATCCATTCTAAACATTTTGTTTGGTTCTGTTTCATTCTCCCTGATAAAAAAAATAGCAAGGCGCCATATGAATATGATTTAACTGCCATTCTGAAAACAACAAGTGGTACTGGTGTAAACCTAATTTGGTGAAGAGATCCCAAATCCCACTGGCAATATTCACAATGTACTAAACAACGGAAAATAAAAATACTCTTAATGTTTCTCCCATTTCTGGGATGCACAATTAGTACACCTATAATCTCAAGATTGGTGAGCAAGCCATGAAGCAATTTTGATTCCCCACAAACTTGAGAAAAAAACAGCTACATCGTTTTGCTAGTGAACTAAAAATAGCATTTCCTTGAGAGATGATTTATCACAACAGGGGGTCAAATCAAATCTCAGTATACACCAATCGGTTACTGAATTATACAAAGAATTTTGAGCGCAAGCACTTTATGGTTTACCTTTAATCAGTAGTACAATATCGGCTATAGTGGTGCCTGCGGGGGCTTAACCTGGTAATAATATTCGGACGCATTGCTGGAATGCGCGCTGGATGAAGTAAAACAGAGACTCTGGTGGGGATTGCAGTTCATAGATCTTGTTGGAAAGGTGGCAGTGGGAGGAAAGGTAGCTGAAATTGAGAATCCTGATGATGCTGCAGCAGCAGAGAACGTTGGCACTGGGGTAGCATTCACCTGGGCATGTGTTTGCCACGCCCAGTTGGGGAATCCTTTTGAATGATCCATGTTCATTCTCTCTGTTTTTTCCTGCTAGATTATTAACAAATATATTACAGTCTTACATAGTCACATACAAAACTGCATGCCACAATTATATTTGTTTACGATCGAAGTTCAATGTACAAATAATGTTAACAAGAATAAAATGAACCTAACAGAACATCCAGCGAAAATCACACAATGCTTCTTTGTTAACAGAATAAGTAACATTCAGACATATTTTGGACCAATTCATTTTTGTTAACAGAATAAGTAAAACATTGAACACACACATATATAGACATAATCCCGACAATTCCCTTGAGTCTCCAATAACAAAAAATACACCAAAAGGTTGTACAAGTTAATCAGTAAATCCTGATCATAAACAATCAATTTTTGCCATGAATTACCATATTTAAAAGTGAAGCATTCTTCAGTATTCTAATGAAAATGAAGATCCTAGCAAGGAAACAATTGTAAATGTTTTAAAGGAAGTACCTAATAAAGAAACAAGAAATGAACACCATATGGATTACCTCATTGGGAAAGAAACTAGAACACGTTCCATTCCATACAGAAGGACAATCTTCACTTACAACCAGTCTTTTCAAAGATGGATTACCAATTCCTGAATTAACATTGGTTTCCATCTGCATATAAAGAGAACCATGCCAATTATGATCACTAAATTGCACGTCTAGAGTTAATAAAAAAAAAATACCATAAACCTAAAGTTCTACAAAGATCAATGAAATCAAAGGAAAACAGGATGAAATTAGCTACATGTAAACCTATAAAGGCTACAAAAGATTTGCATCGAGACAAACATATTGTCACTGGGTATCATGATAATAAGAGTTTTATTAAACTAAGTTCGTTTGTTTTACTCTTTTCCCACTTTCCAGGGTTGATTCAAATGCCATAAACTCAACTGAACAGGTATTCAAGCTAGCCCTAACTTGAGAAAAACAAAGTTATACACCTTCATTCCACATAATTTAGAAGAAACCTAAAATAAAATAAATATGTAAGTTCAATTGTACCATTGAACTTATTCCACCATGCGTGTTGTAATGGACAGAGGCGAACTGAAGTTGCTCCCAATTTTCTTTGGGACTAGGTCCTGGGGTTGCTATGCCCAAATTGAGATCAAGATTCTGATTGCCAACTGTGTTCAAAAATATATAACCAGATTTCACAAAAGGAACATTTTCATTTAGAAATTCAATTGGAATTAAAAAAAATAAAAGATATTAACTATGAGAGTATCACCTTCATTAATGGCTGCAGATTTTATCTCTCCTTCGTATGTACTTGGCTCAAAGTTGGTCACTGCTTCCCTTCCGTTGCATTTGATAGCTGCCTTGTCATAAGCCCTGATTTAAGAAAATCAAAAGGGAGATACGTGTTGGATTGAACCAAATGAGTTTTGACAAGTCAGTGTAATAAATTCAGTACAGGAAGAAAGTAATTCATGTAACAAAGGACCTTGCAGCTTCTACTTCGCTGTCGAATAATCCAAGATATATATACCTGCATGAAAGCATTGCAATCTCTATAACTAAAATACCTTCCAATCGTTTCGTTGAAAACATGCATCTTACATCTTAGACACGTTTCTCCAAACATGGAAAAACGCATAAAGATGCATTAAGACCTAAGCTGAAACCAATTCATTTTGTCGGCAAATAGGTACTCGAATTCATAACTTCTAGAATAATCACAGTAGATCACTACTTAAAGTTAACTAGTAAAAGTAGGTCCTCACTTTTTGCCAAGGAATTGTCCCATTCGAGCTTCCCACCGGCCACACTTGTGGAGAGTAACTCCACGGTATTTAGAACTTCCTCTTGAGAAACCAGTACTTTGACGGCGCAGTATATGTACGAATTCCTCCTTGGACAAATTCTTCATCTGTCCATAAGTAAGAAAACGATTAAAAATCAAATCATAAGCACAATCTAGTTTCATATCCACCAAGTCTTCTGAGTTTTCTAACCTGTTTAAAATCATCCTCATAATCACTCAGATTGAAATTGATGTCAGCGTTAACTCCCCTGAACTTAATAGCAGCTCGATCATAGGCTCTAATATTGAACACCCCAAGTCAGTTGACGAGCAAAAGAATCTAATCCCCAAAAATAAAAAAACAGTTGACCATTTCTTAAACCGAAATTTAAGAGAAAGAGAACCAAAATAAGCACAAAGCTCTACCTAGCAGCAGCATGAGCCGTGTCAAATCCACCTACAAGTTCAAATACCAATTCTGTCAAAAGATGCTTAAAATAGTAAACCATAGAATAAGATTTCAAATAGTACAAAACTATGTACCCTAAAAACACCGAAATTCACAAATTCATAAATCAAAATCCATACCCAAATAGACTTGTTTCCCGCAATCCCTACACCAAATAATTACAAAAATAGACCAAAGAACAAAAAGTCAGATGCAATTCAACCCACGAATCACCAAAACCAAACTTCACACAGACTTATATTCCCTTCCCCGTAAAAAGGGAAGAAAACGCAACTAAAACAAAATCAAAGCGAGCTAACTTCATATCACTACAAAAATTCACTAACCAGATATGCGATTCCCATCTTCCCGTTCTTCTATAAAAGGTAACCCCTCTGTACTGTGAGCTTCGAGACCTTGGTCCTCTCCTACTTTTCTTCGCCGGTTGCTGAGTCTGAGTCTGAGGTTGCGGCTGAAGCATCTTTATCTCACTATTCCCTCCCTCACGATCGAACGCGAGATCCACGAAACCTTTCCTCGCTGAAAACGACGACGTAGCCACTCCTTCACTCACCGGAAACAGCTCCTTCGTTACGACGTCGCTCGCACCTTCCACTTTAAGGATATCGAAATTGAAGGTGTACACGTCATCAGCGCGCGTGGAGCACGAGTCCTCGTCGCAGCCGCCGTTACTCGACCCGTCCGCATTCACCACGGAGGAATTAGAAGTCCCTGACTCCGCCATTTGGTTCCGCGAACCTTCAGGAAACTTCTCTAACGGTAACGGCGAGTCACCGTCACGAGCCGAATCGGTCCACTCCGCATTGAGATTAAGATCTAACATCGTCACGTTTATATTTAGTTACACCGTTAAGGACGTTAACTAACTAAACAACCAAACTAACTCTTAAATTCCACTTTCCTCTTTTATAATTCCTAAGGTTTTCTATCGTTAGCCAAGGCTTATTGAACTAAACTTCCACGTCGCTAGCGACGGTGTTTCCGACTAAGAAATGGATCCGATCGAAAGCAACCGAATGTAACCGAGCTACCGATCGAGAAAGAGACAAAGAGAGACTGGTAAAAAGAAAATTCAAGAAGAAAACGGAATCGCTTATAGTTTTCCGATTCGTTCAGTCTTTGAGAGGACGCCAGGTGAATTTTCCGGCGACCGGAAAAGGAGGAGTGAGAGGAGGGAACTGAATGAACGAGTGAGACGAGAGCAACGCGAACCACTTCGCCGGCGATGAGTTCATTGTCGCCGGAGAAAGTGTAAGCGTCGCCGACTATTGGATTCCATGGAAGAGAGAGAGGGGTGCGAAGGGAAGAAACACTTTCTTTGTACTGAGACTCATTTTAAGAGGGAAGGAATATATAAACATTTTCTCTCTCATGAGATGGAGACCCGTTGGTTCGGTTACCGGTCACCGATATTACAAAAGGGAAAAGATATTTTTCTTACTCTTTCTCTCTCTCTCTCCGAGGGTCACCGTCTTGTTGAAGGAAACTATGGCTTCTCTCATTTGGATTCGAGGGTTGTTATGGGTAAACTACTGAACAAGCGATGTTAGAATATGAAAAAAAAAATTAAAGAAAAATTTATATATGAGTATGAACGTATTTATTTTGGTTGTCCCGTGGATGTAAATATCTGTAGAACTGTCCTGTTCAATTATTTTTTAAGTATTCATTCACTTTCTTTAAATAAATTATAATTTCATAGATCGAATAAATTATAACAAAATTTTTCAATTTATGATCATCAGAATTAATATATATATATATATATATATATATATATATAAATTAATATAATATGTGTATACACACAAAATATATGAAGTATTTGATTATTAGTCATATATTTTTTACAATTGAACTCATAATCAATTTAATGTTTAATTATAATTTGACAAGATAAAATTCGTGTCCATTAATGTTGTAATAAATAATATTAATTACAAAATATATTTTTGAAAAAAAAATATGACTCTCTCACTCTTCTCTTAGTTCCTTATTTTAAGATAACAACAAGAAAAAAAAGAATATATTGTCACACATTTTCACGCTACATCTCATATAAAATAAAATAATGTCTATTTTCAATCACTTTTTGCACTTTATTTTTTGCTTTTCAATTTCAACTCATCGTCCAAAATTATTTTTGTATGTATGTTACATTTCTATCATCGTAAAAAATAGTAAAAGAGAAAAATATAGATACACAGACATAACCTGTTTTCACTAATAATAATAATAATAATAATAATAAAGAAGGTACTTTGTATTTTTTTATGTTTTAAAATAAAAAACATAGCAACAATGCATGTCTACGAGTGATTTGGTCATTTAAAATATAGACTAATAATAAAAAAATTATTATTTTTAAGTTAATAAATTTATATGTATATATCTCACACTACAATAGAAAATAGATCATATCTAACTTATTATATATAATTAAGTTTTTTTTTCTTAAATTTTGAATTTCCTAATTTTTTTTTCATTTGCAAGATTTTATTTATTTTTATATGAAAATTGAGTAGAAAAAGATGAATATTTGTTAATAAAAAATATAATGATATTTTAGTATTTGAATTAAGTTCCACTTAGTTAAGTTGGAGAGAGAAAATATTATACAAATTCATTATTTTCATTTTTTTGGTTGAAGGTATTCTTATGTTTTTTTATATGAATTTGTTCATTACTCATGTATCTCGAATTTCCTTGGTGTCTTTTTTATCTTTGAAATAACTCATTTTTCAAGTTAGATACATGTGAAATTTATAGTCATAATTGAGATGATTTGCAAGCTTGGATAGATACTTTGAATGAACTGATGGAATATTTGATGTCTTTTGATGATGTAGGATTAAAAAATGTATACATAAACTCTTAAGTTTTATATAATTTTGTGTAATTTTAGAAGTTAAAATTGAAATGTTCGTATGAATTAGCGATTATGATATTATTATTTTATTATTGAATGAATTAAGTGTTTGAATTTAATTGAATAGAGAACAATATTTTCACTTGTATTGAGAAATAATGTTTAGCATTAATAGGAATATTGTCTTAATTTAACTAGAAATCAAACTAAGTTGTTTATATTAAATATGTCACTTAAACAAAAGAATCATTTGGATAGGGTTCGAGCGGTAAGAAGATTACTTAAGCAAAATCCAAAGAGTGAGATTTGATGTTAAGATAGAGAACGTTATCACTCAATCATCCATTTAGCTATATAAGTGATAAAGTTTCTTGCTCAAGCCATAATTCTTAAATTAAGAGAGGAAGAGTTCGAATTGATTCTCTTCTCTCAAAGTTTGAATGCTAAAAGGTTTTTTTGAATGCTTAAGTAAGGAAGAAAAAAAAAATCAAATCAATTATCTCTCCTTTAAGATTATGGACACTTAACCATTGATCCACAACATAGGTGAGGGAGAATGAATGTTAGTTATCTCTACTAAAAAGTTGTTGCTTAAAAATTATGTCTCACTTAAGCAATACTTCTCTATTTTAAAAATTTATATTTTGTTTTTTATATACATGTTTTAAGATCATAATTACTAAGTGACACTTAACCATTGATCCACAACATAGGTGAGGGAAAATAAATGTTAGTTATCTCTACTAAAAAGTTGTCGCTTAAGAAATTATGTCTCACTTAAGCAATACCTCTCTATTTTAAAAATTTATATTTTGTTTTTTATATACATGTTTTGAGATCATAATTATTAAGTGATAATCTATTTGTTAGTGGAACAAACCAAACTTTCTAACTTATTTAATCCATTATGTATTTTTTACGGACCAATAAGTCCGACCAATAAAGATTGGATTAACTATTTTGTCCTTGTTAATATTCTATAATCTATCTATAAATATTCTTATAAAAAATAAACTTGCATTCAAATTGACATTTTGTGTATATTTTATTCATAAAACAAAATAACTATTAAACTTGATAAAACTCAAAGCACAATTAAAATTTCATATAGTTTATTTATATACTTGGTATCAATCTTTAGTTAATTCATCATATTTGTATCTTTAATTCCTTCATATAATTTCTTCGGAGATCATTTTAAACTAGATTAATATCTCTATTTTATTTTATAAATTACTCGTGTTATCAATGAAAAATAGTTAAGTCACACATAATGTAACATTTGAGTTACCTTATGAAAATATTATGTCATAAAGTTTAATGTATAAATAAAGTTTACACTATTATACTATTATATTATAAAATATTTTTTCTTTCATATATGAATTTCCAAAATATAAACAAAACATAAAAGAAAAAAAAATAAAAAAATTTCACCCTTTTCATTTCAGAGTTCCATAACCTGCAACATCCTTTACATACGTGCAACACACAATCAGTGATTTTTAAAAAGAAAAACACTAACAAGAAAACATGGTAAGCTGGTGATTCTTAAAATGTTCGATAAAATTTTAGATTTGAATCATTCAATCGCGATCATATGAATCATCACACTTCATTCATTCCAAATATATTAAAGAACCAAGTGTTTATAAACATATCATGTTTCACATCACTCATGTCAGAAATCTATTGGCATAGTTCAATATCACTCACGTCAGAAATCCACTAACATTCACACACAAATACTTAACTCTACTTTTGAAAGACCTGTGCATTTATTCAAACCTAGAAATATGCACTGGGCATACTACTCGATATATACATATGAATCCATTCAACTAACCATCCCGTATGACATGGTTAATTCATGTGACTTGTCATACCAAATTATTTTTCAAACCATAGACATAGTCCTATGAGTCTGATTCGACTCTCACCACCTGATAATCTTCATTTATATGATTTCAATAAACTAATAGAGTTAGGATATTTCCTTCTAGACAATTCCCTAATCAATGCACATCCTAACTATCTCAACACAATATTTCCTTTCCTAACATTACTATGTCTTGATCACAATCCACATGATTCATAACTCAACTCATTCATCAACATACAATTCAATCACACATAAATTTATACTTTAAAAAAAGTTAAAAAAATATCAATAATAATCACATATCATTAAAATTTCACAAAACAATTGAATAAATTTTTTTAAACACTTTGTTTTAAACACTTACGTGGCATAAATTTAATCAAATATAGACACTTGAAAGTTGTGATCACTTCCAATTTACAAAATGGTAATTTTTTAAAATATTTAACTCAATTTCATGACTTATAGAAAAAAAAAACAAGTAGATAAGCAAAAATGAAAAGTATCGTTAAAATGGCTCGAGTCCATGAAGTTGGAGCTTAAGCTTAGGAAAAATCCACTTAGTGCAGGGAAATTTGGCTCGAGCGAATTTGAGACAAAGAACATCCAAAAATTGCAACTCAAATCTGCTTAGCGCAGAAAATTTTTGTTGAGAAGATTTGAGGTTGAGATCTCCCCAAACTTTACATGTAAAATCTACTTAAGCGGAGGGGGAAAGTATTGAGCGAATTAGGAGCTGGAAGCTCTCCAAACTCTATATATCCAAATTCGCTTAGCATACGGAAATTCTAGTAAGCGAATTTGAGACGGAGAGCGGGTATACCTCATTTTAAAACTAAGATTTAACTTTATAATGTATATCACAATCAATTTAAATTATTAACCACTTATCCAATTTTTTAAAACTTTCAACCACTTTCATCATTTAAAATTTATTTTAATCTGTAATAAAGTTTTGGAACTTGTGACCACGTATTCTTCACATCCAGTCTATTGAAAGATAGTACTAGCTTCCCTTATGTGAAAAACTTATCTCCAAAACAACCTTTCAAAATCTAAGTGAAAAATGTTATACAAAAACTTGAGGACTTTATGTCAGTTATCTAAACATAAACCAAATTTCAATATAAGATTAATCAAACCAGATAAAAACTTTACTCAACTGACCTCACCAAAATTAATGACAAAATTAAAAATAAAAGAATAATAAATCTTTAAAATAAAAATGAACTTACTCAATTTTGAAAATCTAATCAAATATAACAAAAGAAAGATTGAAAATTTGAATGGTGAAATGGGAGTTATTAGACATGAGGTTATTACACACAAAATTAAGCATTTACACTGCATTATTGCTTAAATAAATAATTTATTTAAATATCATTGACTTTATAATGTTAGGTAGTATTTACTATTTTACAAAGAAATTCACTGAATATTATAGTAGTTAAAGTGAATATTTAACCTAATTTTACATATCTTATAATTAACTCAATATAAATACTTAATGTATTTTTATTAATTTTCTCATTTAAAATAATTTTTATTAAAAAAATTATATAAAAATTCCTGCAATGATAAAATTCATTAAAACAGCTTTACTTAATTTTTAAAGCAACTTCATTAACATTAACATTATGAATTATACCATTCTCATTAACTAAGAATATTCTCAAGTACAATTTATTAAATAAAAACAATTTCTCACGCACTAGTAAAATTATTTACTTTATCCTTAATCAGTAACAGAAATGTTTTACCACAACCACCCGTTGAAACGTGTTCTTTGTATTTTCCGAAAATCTGAGTCTCGCATGTTTGTGTTGACTAGACGCTCTGATTCTCGCGTTCACAATCACAATCGTGAATTTGTACAACTTTCACACTTGGTGGTCCCAAAATAAAGACCATGCACATTTTACCCTTTTAGGCTATTTTTTCTTTGTTATGTCAAGTTCAACTTGTTTTCTATTTCTATAATAGGAAAGTATTTGTTTTAAAAAACAATTTTCTTGAAAAAAATATGTCTTTTAAAAAAATAATTAATATATTTAGAGAAGTCAATTTTTTATATTTTTATTTTAACTATAAAATATTTATATATGATAGTTGTGGATTTTTCTAATATTTTTTTAAAAATTACAACAGATCTGAATTGATTTCTGAATAATTTATATAAGTTTATTTATTAACAATAAATATTTATTAAACATGTTTTCAAAAAATAAAATTAGGATGTACTTATTTTTTTATTTATGCTTGTTGTATTTATGTTGTACTTTAAATGTTTGGAGATAGACGCACACAATTAATTGGATAAGCTGAATAATTGTGACAGTAAATATTTTTTTTTTTAAAATGACTAATAATGTTCACTAATTTCATATATGTTTGATCATCGCAATTCATAATACAAAGACACATAAAAAAATAATTAGATTAATAATTCATCAACATACAAAAAGTCATGAACTACAATAATTTATTTTGATTTTTTCGTTAATGTAGTGCACCTTTTTTTTATATTCTCTGAGTATTTTTTATTTATTTCTAAAATGAGTTAATAGTTAATTACAGTAAAAATTTTAATAGAAAGAAATCATCAATTATAATAAAGATTTTGAAAAAAATAAAAATCACATACAGAATTTACAATTTCTAAATAATACAATATACGATTTTGATATTAAATTATATTTTAACATATTAATTTTTTTTAAAAGATAAGAAATAAAAAATTGTATATGTGAAATAGATTTCAACTTATAATAATATATAAAATTAAAAAAAATTATATAATAAATATGTTTTAAATATTTTAATATATAATAATTTCAATATATATGTTTTTAGTATTTAAAATAGAAATAAAAATAATAGAAAATTAGATAAATTTAATTTATTATTATAAATTTATTTTATATATAATTAAAGAAAAATAAATTTTAGTATTTAAAATAAAAATAGAAATTAGATAAATTTAATTTACTATTATAACTTTAGAGAAATTACTATAAAAATATATCGTTTAATTAAGGGAGTACCATTCCATGGAAACGGTCAAGTTGAATAATCAACTTACATGCAATGGTACATCACTCATACCAATTCGCTACGTCTCACCCATGAACACATCTGAAGACGATGTAGGTTCAATTTGTACCCATTTGATATTGTTATTTTTTTAAATTCGTACATTAATTATTTTTTAAAATTCGTACACTAATTATTTTTTTAAACAACAATACGACATGTCATCTCATAGTCAACCACACTATTCCAAAAGTCACCCTCATCATGTTGGATCTTGATCAAATGTTGCACAATTTGGACAACAAGTCCAATTTCAATCTACCCTCAATCAACCACTACAAATATTCAGCTTTATGAACCACACCAACAACATGTCTGCCCAATTTCTCTATCAGCAAGTGTCATCAACTTACATCAATTTTTCATTGCAGGGAAATATTTTTTCTCCGGGTCTATCACAGATGTTTGATACTTCAACAATGACACCCTCCACATTTCATCAAACTCCTACCATGCATTGCTATTAACCCACAATGCCTTCAATGGGGTCTGAGATTCCATCTGACAATGGAAAAGAAAACAATAATGATGAAAGTCCACCTCCGCTTAGATGTCCATCGAAACAACGAAGAAGACCCTATATATGGAATTAGAAATCGTAAATTCCGTATACGATTTTTTTTTTCCAGAATTTCTCATGTGATCGACGATTTCATTCTATCAAAATCTCTACTATCATTGATACAATTTATCCATTTTGGAAATAAAAAAACTTTGTCCATTTTGAAAATATCATAAAATAATTGTACTACTTTAGAAAAAAAAAACTTTTATTTTCTTTCAGATACTAATATACAACAATCATATTATTCACACATGAATTTATCCATCAAACATATATTCACCAAACAAAACATCAACTTACTTACGTTACCTATCTCTTTTATACAACGGCGGAAGTAAAGATGCTGAATTTTTTAATCAAAATAAAACAATTATCTAAATAAGAATATCTTAAATAATTTTAAAACTTTTATAAAAAATTTAAAACTAATAATATTTAAAAAAGAAACTGCCCCACACTCCAAAATCACGAGATATTCGTGGTTTCAAACAACATTACTGTAGGAGTAGGAGAGGGAAGAAAAAAAAAGTGGACTTGTCTTGTACTATCTAAATAAAGATTGGAATCCTACTATCCCTCAAGTATATAATTAGTTACAGTTTTGTTTGTCGGCAGCTTTACTATGTACCTTACGCATGCCTTATAATGCCAAATGAATGATAGCCCTATAAAATTTGACAAAAATAGAAAAAAAAATATACAAATGATATATATTTTTTGGATAAAACAAAAAGAATGGTATAAGCATAGAAATTCAATTTTATAGATATAGTAAATTTGTAAAAAACTTACACTGTTATTCAAAATTATAGTAAATACAATTTTTTATTAATTACTTTTTAAATTTAACAACCTTAGTATATGATAGGTAAAATCTTATATACTGTGAAACATTAGGAATAATTATTAGTAGAATTTTTAAAAGACAATGGTGCTTCCACTGGATGCAATGCATAACATGTGAGTATATAACAGAAAAAGAAGAGTAGAGAGCATTCACATGTGGTGCTTTTGGGAATTTGAAGAACCTTTTATTTTCTAGGGGGAACTTTAGCTGTTAGTACAATGTTATCATACAATTTATGGGGACAAAAGTGTTCATATTTAAAAGTTAAACTATTGATCAGGTTAAGCAATCTTTGTAAAAGTTAAGGGATAACTTGCAGCGACACTCAGGAATTCAACATTTTTAAATTTTTGTTTAGACTTACTTTTTACCAAGTTGCTTTTTAATAATTCTATGGTGTAGCAAAAAATTATTTGGTATAAGAAATTATGGTTTATAGTAAATAATAATAACTAACTTGTTAATTTTTGTTTAACTATTATCAATTGAATAAATCAATATTATTATTAGATTATGTGTTGTCTAGGCCGAAAGATCAGACTGAAAAATTAAATACAAAAAATATAAATAAATTAAATTAAATTAGTTATTGTAGCAAAGTTCATAAAACAAGCTCAAATATAAAATGGTGTATTTAAAAAATATTATGTGCAAAAAGAAAATATCCAAGTAGTTTCTAAGTCCAATAAGAGAGCATTATAAATAGATGGTCAACTCAAGAGGTAAGTAGAGTGAAATTATCTGATAATTATATAAAACTGATTCTAACTTTGACATCGGAGCGCCTTGCAGGTACACACTCACCCGTGAGAGGAGACCGAGATCAAGAACCGAGATACTCAATTGATCCAGCCCAGTTAAGTGAGTTTACCAGTCATCCAAGCCTAATTTCAAATCCAAAGAAGAGTAGACTGAAAGCTCAACCTGAGAGAGGAGACCGAGAAGATCATGAAGACCGAGAAGTCAACACATTTTTAAGGAAAGAAGTTTTGTTTCTAGACCCTGTAAGAACAAATTATAAATGTGAGTTTATTTCACATTGATAGAAATGAGTCTATATTAAAAAAAAATCACCTACTTATTATTAAGATTTTGGATTAAAATGAGTATATTAAAAAAAATCACCTACGTGTTATTAAAATTTTGAATTAAAAATAATATTTTTTTTTATTTAAAATATTCATGACTCATTCATGTTAAATGATCATGATATTTTTAAAAAAACTAATAACCTAGTAAAACACACACTTTGTTATATTTTAAATTTATTACATTTTTAATCAAGTTATATGAAATTTTCCCTCTTACTAACTTCACTGGTTAGGATTATAAGTTAACAAAGTTACAAATACAATAATTAACAAAATTATAATTTTACCATCAAATTCAAATTGATTTAAAAATATAACTTTTTTCACAATCAAATATATAAACGATTGTTCACAGCACATTATATTTTGTAGAATAAAAATCACAAAATAAATTATTGTCTATATTATATATATACATATATAAATAAGTACCTATTATATATTGCCATACTACCATTATATTAATTAAGTTTAATAAATATAATCAATAATATTATGTAAAAGAATAGTTGTATATGTGTACATTTATATAAATAATAAATTAACAAAATCAACAAAAGTATTGAATCTAATCCGCGAGAAACACGCGCAATCATAGACTAAAATTAGTTGAAAAGAGTTTGATAATTAATTTTAATATATGTTATCATGAGAAATATGTATACATATTTTAAAAGATTAAAATTACATATGAGTATAATTATAGAGAATAAAAATACTTTTAAATCAAGCTCATATTTAACGTAACAATTGACTAGTCTTAAATGAAATTTAATTCACATTATTGATGGGGCCTCGCGTTCAGAAACTTAAATTGGAGGCTTAATATTGTCGCCTATTCCCTTGCAAGGGTCTTGTCGAAAGATAACTACTTTGTAGTACAATGTAATCAAGAAACTTTATTATTATTTTTTCTTCAATCTATCAACTTAATTTTCATTCAATTTTTTAATTTATTTGTTTTCCTCTTCTAGAAAGTCGAATACTAACACTGTTGGTTTCGTTAAATACAAAGCGTAAAAAGTGTCCATTTGCGGACAAACAACAAAAACGACACCCTGCTGCGAAGAAAATGAAAGAAAGTTACATAATATATTAAAATATCAAAATTACTTTCAATTATTTCTTTATATATAAAAATAATAATAATATAATAAAACAAAATATGAAGTATATCTATAATAAAATTAAAAATATTATATATTATAATAAATAAATAAAATTAATTATAAAATTTATAACATAATCAATTACTTATAATATATAATCAAGATGATGTGATAAAATTTGTAACATAATCGATTATATATTATATGTAATTGGTTATGTTATAAATTTTATAATTAATTATTTTATTTTTATTATGATACAATATAATATAACTATATATATATATAGTAATATAAATATATTTATATATATATATATTAAATGAATTTTTATAGTAAAAATATAAATGTATTTATATAATAATAAAAGAAAATAAATTAATAATATGCATATGCCTATTTTTTTTAATCATATCATGGTTAGGGAAGAACAAAATATTCTTAATTGGATTCTAGGTGAGTCTAATTGTTTCACTCTTAAATCGGTTAGAACTTTTTTCTTGAAACTCTAGTACTTTGGAAAGTTATTTGTCCTCTTCTGTTAAATGGAGTTTCTGGATCCAAGAAAAACGTTTTAGTCAATTTAAGAGTGAAATGACCAAACTCATCTATAATCCAATTAGAAATATCCCTAACCATGATATGACTAAAAAGATGAGGCATTTGCTTTACAATATTCCAATCACCACCCGTTCAAAATTAAGAGACGGTATTCGGAATGTTAGCACCATCAGATAATCCTACAATATTCGCTAAAGAAGTAGTATCACACAATTTATCATTCTAAAAATTAAGAAAAGAACCTATACCAATAGTCCAAGAAGTATAATCAAGTATAGTAAAATAAAACTGCTTAATTACAGGCCAAAGAGATGAGAATTTATAAACCATTTGCAACTCATATTTTGATTTAAGAACCCTGACTTTCAAGAGCAAAAACCAAGGCCTCTTTTTATAAGTAAAGTTCCAAGGAAACTTAAAACGATATGCATTATTTTCATAATCATCAAACCTTCATTCTCAAGGGGAGAGAACAAACTGTAACCCAATTAACCGTAGTTATACTTTTTTTTCAGAATATCACCAATTCAGATAAAATTTCGACATCATTGCTCAACTTGCTTAAGAAGAGAAACAAACTATTTATACAAATTAAAACTATAATCTAGAAGATCCATAATTACCGTATTGACCAACTAAACCCTACACATCATGATAAGAGACTTACCTTTTCATATAAATTAAAACTATAAGATAAAAGATCCATAATCACCGTATTAACCAACTGAACCCATAACAAGATATTTATATTTCCATAAAACAAATTTCAATTTCAATTTGACTTCATCTGTCATTTCATGTTTTTTTTCATCATCACTTCCATCAAAGATAAAATCCACCTCATCTCCATGATGACGTTTCTCTTCATTCTAAACATGGATATCTAATTTTTTTTAATATGCTTTGAAATTATTCAAAACAGTTCTTCAAAGCTAAAATATTTTTCTTGATTAAAGTTGAATTTATTAAAATTTTACAACAATTTTGGTTGAACTATTAAAGCTTAATATATTATAAGCGACCCATTCCTTTCCTACGAGCATGAGCAAAATGAAATGCATCAGTGTCAAAGCTACGTTATCCTCAAACAGTGTACAGTACCATTTGTCTAATCTACAGAAAACACATCAGTAACAAATTTGAATATTGATTATCGTAGCTGTTGACCAAACCAATGGTCAGAAAAATATGATCTATTTTGCTATTTAATAATTTTAACATGAAAAACTGTTAAAGAGATTAAAGATAAAAATATATTTACAAAATTATTAATGGTGGAAATTTTAGACGCTTAAGAATACATACATTACTTCATATTAATATATTATTAATTAGTAAATTGTTATGTGTAAAAAATTTAAAATTCTTAATTTTTAACAAGGGTAATACATCAAACCTTTTTTAAACATTTTTTCTATCACTTTTCTTTTTCTTTCATAAAAAAAAAGTTGAAAACATGTGATTGAAAGCAAACTACTCCATGGCATCTTTGAACAGAACCTCATAAATGCTGCAAACTTTGCTTTCTATTTACACTTGTTAATTATTGGTGCAAACTCATTAATGATGAAGTGTTCATGGGTAACCATCATAATCACACTTAATATACTAAGAAGGTAATATTTTTTACTAACATAACTTTATAAAAGAATAAAATAATTTTTTTATTACTTATAAAATATTTTTTTTATCTCTAATCTAATCTCTTCTAGATAATATTTCAGTTTCACTTCTATTTGAACTTTAATAAAGTTTTCCTTATTAAAAAGGATTTTAGAAATTTGAATTTATTATTAAATAAATATAAAAAATCAAAGTTTGCCTTGTAAAACAGGTTCACTGTTATTTATTTGCACTAATTTTTAAAAAACACTAATGGTAATTGTTTTTTCAGTTTATATATATATTTATCTTAATTGATTTGATGATTTCGTTATTATGATAATCATTATTTTATTGTAATAAGTATTTTTATTACCTTACATATAAATGTAGTCACTTCTATTAGTACATAATAATTTATTTATATTGTTAATGCAAAATTGCAAATTCTGCCCTTTAATGTTTTCTAAAAATAATATTTTAAGTTTCTTTTTAGTTTTTAAAATATATTAGCATCCTCTAAAAAATATAAAAATATGTGGTTGAAGAGACTTTTCGTTGAAGCAATATTATTAAAAACAACTGAAATTAAGATTGAATTATTATTATTATTATTATTTTCCTAAATATTTTAAGATATTGTTTGTTATGAAACTCAAAATTTTATCACAATCTTATTCTTAAAAAATACATTGGTGAATTATTATTATTATTATTATTATTATTATTATTATTATTATATATATAAACAACAAAATGAACTTAAATCTTGAAGGCCAAATAAAAATATACTATAATTACAATTCTAATCAATTAGTGTTTATCTTCTCTTGACAACCTTTACGAACGTAAAATCAAATTTATAAAAAAAAACATGAATATTTAACTTAGAAACTCAGATAGATAAATTTTTAAATAAGTAAAAAAATGAACTAGTTTTATAATATATACTTCGTTAACTTAAAACATTAATATGTACTTATTTTTTTGTCTATTTTATTTTTTTTTAATCTAAATTATTTACATACTGTATATTAGAAATTTGATTGGAAGAAAAAATCTCATTAGCATCCCAACTTTTTCAACAAAATAGTTATTAAGAAGAATATATTTTTCATTCTTTTTCACTCACTTTTTATTTACTCTGCTCTCTTTTTTTTAGTCCACTGTCCAACAACAATTTTGTTCGTGTTTATCTCATTATTATTGACTCTACTTGTGGGTTTTGTAGATAGTGCATCGAACATTAATTTTTTTATTACATTAATTAATTTATAGTATATCAACACGGAGTATTTAACCTTTATGTCAACTTAAATTGATTTAAAGTAAAACGAAATTTAAAATAGGAAAATAGGATAAAATTATTAAATTTCTATTGTTTATCTTAAAGATAAAATAAAGGAAATGATGTTATGTAACGAGATTAGAAATTATAATTGTTATTATTATCAGTGCACAAAAGTAACATGAATTGAAGGATAATAATATATATAAATTGTTTCAAATACAAAAGACATTTCTAATAATAAAATAAGGAAATGATGTTATGTAACGACCTTAGAAATTGTAATTTGTTATTATTATCAGAGCACAAAAGTAACATTCAATGGAAGGACAAGAAAAATAAAATAATATATATATATATATAATTGTTTTAAATACAAAATAATAATACAGATTCTATCACGTTATAAAAAATTAAACAAAAATTATATGTTTAAGTAATGTAATAATATTCCATCATGTGTAATATAATATAATTATAATAGGTGAAACAATTGATAAATATAAGATAAGTTCACGATTCAAAAATGATAATTCTCAATTAGTGTTATAATGTAAGTGCACATAATTATATCATTTCAATGTATATTCATCACATCATATATAATACATAACATGCAATTAAAACATCTTTCGAAATACATAGTTGTTATGTCCGAACTTAGATTCTAGCACTTGTGGGTCACTTTGTTTGTACTTGTGATCAATTTGACTACTCTACTCAAAGGGTAAAACTACTTTTGATCTTATCGCAATCTAATCGACCTCCTTGTAGTCTTAAGATATGCCTCTATTATCTCCTTATCAACTTTTCACCATCTGACACCTTAGTCTATGTGGCCGGAACTACCAGTGGAGCTTGAGATCTCATTGATTTTTCTATAGCATAACTCACTACACTAAATGCAAGATTTACCTTCCTAAATACCAAAAACCCATCAACATGTTTTTGTATATTATGGGCATCGACCATTGGCTTTACTCGATCTCACATACAAGCAATATATTATGAGCATCAACCACTCTTACTCAGGCTCACATTACTCACTTCAAAGGACATGTGTAACACCCCATAATTTACATATAACTATTACAATACCGGTTCTACATATTTCTATACAAGCTTACAGTTTTTCAAAACATTCCTAATACGTGATTAAGACATATAGAAATACAAATATTTA
>Ga0123342_1001582_pt1 | contig 38284 bp, 19 predicted proteins | sample Turbeawhitnodule_FD_89960 | JGI IMG/M metagenome (GOLD analysis project Ga0123342, IMG submission 89960) | Root nodule microbial communities of legume samples collected from Mexico - Turtle bean Mexico white nodule | ecosystem: Host-associated > Plants > Roots > Nodule | place: Mexico: Nepantla...
GCTGTGAGATGGATTCTACGGTACCTCCAAAATACCTTAGATGTTGGATTGGCATTTGAGCAAGATGAATCACTTGGTCAATGCATAGTTGGATATTGTGATTCTGATTATGTAGGTGATTTGGACAAGCGACGGTCTACAACTGGTTATTTGTTCACTTTAGCAAAAGCGCCAGTTCGTTGGAAGTCTACCTTGTAGTGTACAGTGACTTTGTTTATGACAGAGGCAGAGTATATGGCGATTACAGAGGCCGTGAAGGAAGCAATTTGGCTTCATGGGTTGCTTAAAGATTTGGGAGTTGGTCAGAAACAGCTTGAGTTATATTCTGACAGTCAGAGTGCTATTCATTTAGCAAAGAATCAAGTCTTTCATGCACGGACGAAGCACGTTGATGTTCGCTATCACTTTGTGCGTGAGATTCTCGAAGAAGAGGAGATTGTTCTCCAGAAGATTCACACTATGGAGAATCCTGCAGATATGCTCACCGAGGTGGTTACAAGGGCCAAGTTTGAACATTGTTTAGACTTGGTTAATATCTTGCACATTTGAAGTTGGCGCCTGGAGGCGCAAATTTGAAGCACTGCAAAGTTTATTTTTGTTAAGTTTTGAGAAGATTTGTATTAGGTGGGACTTGAAATTAAGTCAAGGTGGAGATTTGTTGATTTTGGCTTAATCCTAAGTCCCACATCGGTGGGTTCATTGTTTGGGGATGAGGTTTGAGGGTTATAAATTAACATCTCCTCCTTCACTGTTAAATATCCCAAGTTGTAATATCTTCTCCCATAATAATAAAAGCAGGCTATTTCAGTTGTGCTCGGAGATTAGGCTAAATAAGCCGAACTCCGTTAACAAGTTATGGGTGTGTTTTTTCCTCTTTATCTCTTTTATTATTCCGCTTTATTTATTTAATATTATTTGTCGGGTAGCTCTGTTAGTGTTCTGTTTTAGTGGGGAAATTACCCGTTTTTTCCAACAGATTTTACCTAATAATCGTCGTCTATATGTATGTTTATGAGCCCTCACAACACCTCACTTATGCATTTTTCTCTTTCACAACTTTATCTTCTTCACTGCTCCCTCATTCTATTTTGCCCTTGCTGCTTTGCCTCCTTCATTGCTTGCTAGACCTCAAGACTCACTTGTTCCACATCATTGCTTGTTCTACTACTTTCAGGGATTTTTCATCACATTCCAGTAGTTATAGTGTCGTGTTCTTGGCTGCCTCTGCTTCTTCAGCGACTCTGCTCCTTCGCACCTTGAGAGCCACCACCACCAAGTTTCCTTTGGCCCTCCCGTGCCTCTAGAGCCACTACCCATCACCAGATTAGTAACTTTTATTTTTTTATTGTTATTTATTTATTTGTTTTTGTTGTTGCAGTTATTATTTTTCATGACCTTAATATATGTTAAATTATAAGTATAATTTATTTTAGTTAGAATTGTTAATTTGGAATTGTTAAGTTAGAATTGTTAGGTTAAAATTAGTTAGATTATTAGTTATAATTGTATAATATTGATGAATTGTATAATATTGATACCAGTGATGATGAATCAAGATGTTGATGATGTACATACAACCTGTAAAGATCACAATGAGAAAATATACTTATGAACATTGAACCCACTATGCATGAATTTAGTAATTCTGATAATTTTTTATATTTGTTTTGTATGAACTTCTTCCTTTCCCTTTTATTAATGTTTGTTACCTTGTTTTTTTACATAGATATGACTGACGATCAGACTCCATTTACTTCTGACCTCACCTTCGATAGATCTACCAAATGAGCTACTAGACTCAAGCATCTCTCATTGAGACGTGCTAATGGTGACAGGACACCACTCACTATAGATGTCACTACTCATGTAACATTTGGTGATAATGTTGACATGTTCAACAACTATCTTGGAGTCGTGGCACGTGAGAAGATCTTCAGCTTAATGCCTTTGTGGGATCATGTGCTTGAGATCTACTGGACCATGATTTGGCAGAATATCCTAGTAATGTATACATTATTATTGTTATCATATATTGCTTTTTTTATATTAATTCATCAAATATAAGTTCATGGTATTTTTTTGCATATGCATTTTTATATCCTTAATGTGGAGACTTTGATATCAGAGATTCTCTCTTCGGTCGCCATTAAATTCTGTCAGTTTAAGTAAAAGATGACGTTGAAATACTTTTATGGACCTTATAAAAGGTCAAAATCATTGTACAAGGTATGCCAATATTGACGAATAGACTTGGAATTTATTTTTTGAAAACCATGAAGTTGAGCAGTGGACGTTAGTACAATTACTTATTCATTTTATATATTGTTCATAAATAAATTTATTATTATTTGGTTCAATTTGTTTGTTCCATTTCTTAGAGGGTATTAGGAAAAGAACTCAGACAATAGCAGCATAAAATGTTACCCCACACCTACTGTCTCATGATTGTTATCGTAAGCTTGAAGAAGTTATGATAAGGGAGAAGGAAAAAAACAAGACCTGCTGTTACTTCTGAGGATGGTACATCCATCACATCTACCCATAAAAAAAATGGAAGCAAACCCTAATGGAAAAAATCAAGTGCATATAGTTTTGAGCAATCACGAAAAGTCTCAGAAAAAATTATAAGTTAATTTCTTCTCATCATATTTTTTGGTATTGATTATATGAAAAACGTATATAATTTTGGGGTCTTGCAAGATTTCTTGGTTGAGTAAAGCTCCCAAGGTAATTTTTTCCATCATAGTCGTCAAGATGTATTTGTTGCAGCTATTGGACAACCTGAGCACCCTAGTCATGTGTGTGTTGCAAAATCAAGGGTTGACATTCGTCAGTTTTTCGGAGTTGCACCACAAAATTCCTTCTCTGAGGCAACCGACCAGGAATTTATTAGTTAATTAAGGCGGCAGATCACCAACAGGTGACAGAGAATGTTACTCAGAAGGTTATTCATAAGTTGAGGCAGGATTTTCATAACAGTTCTAGACCTTAGGTATATCATAGCAGACAACTCCTACCCACCAAATCTTTGTGGCTCCCATGGTTAGATTGAGCATAAAGGGGAGTTGTGTAGTTGATGCATCAATGTGAGCTATTTGTAGATGACGACTTCACCCCTCGGTTGGTGACCTTAGGGAAAGTCTTTGAAGGGACCACCACTTTACATAATGTGGATCTTCCCCTGATGTGGTGAAGTTCACAGTGGAGAAAGTACGAGTTGTTGATGTTGCAGTTCTTCTACTAATAGATGAGGTAACTGCTATGACACATACATTTCAGACATTCATCGTCTGGCTTAAACACCTCATTCAGTCTATTCCTGAAATCCCGACACGAAAATAAATTGTAATTATTAATTTTTATTTATGTATGAGTACACTTGCATATTTAATTTAATGAAAATGTTGTTTATTTTGTAGCAAGAACGTCAAAACCAAGTTTGCAGAGATCCACGATCCTATAGCGTCATTATTAGATATTGATGTGGTTATAGGTACAAACTCAATAGAGGTTCTGCGGAATGGTACGGTTTTTGGAAGAAACAATGGCATCCCCTTGTATATACACATGTCTAATGTGTTAGAGGTTGCATTTGGCAACCAAGAGTTGAATATATAGTCATTCAATTTTGGATGACATAAGTCTTTTAAACTTTATTTCATTTTACTTTATATAATTTAAATTATTGATTATGTTTTAATTAATTATATTTGTAGGTATTTCTCTAGAATATGTGTTAATAACGGGAAATATGATGTCTATGGATTCATGGATCCCCAATTAGTTAATCCTATAAGAAATAGGAAAGCTAAAACTCAGACATACATCACAAACTGTCTGGTTCCAGGAGAAAAAAGATATATTTTAATGATTTTTTTCAATGCAAACGTTAATTTCACCAACATTAATTCATATGTTCTCGATTTTACATAGAATAGACCATATTATGTCAATTTATAAATAAAGATAATCCTATTTTATAATAAACTGATTTAATTATAACAAATTAAATTTAAATTTATTTTTTAATATGGTATTTCAGAGTTTATTTGAACAAGTTTGATACACATATTGTGTCATATGCTATCATTATAGGATTACACCACCAATATGTAATCTTACACACAAAATTGTACATATTTTAGTGTGTAAAGTGTGTTGAAAATCTTGTATTGATTAAAGATTACATCAATCTAGAATATATAAATGTAGAATATATAAATCTAGAATATATAAGTAAAGATAATTTTAACTTTAGAAATAGATAAGAATGAAATAAACTTAAAATATCTTAATATAATTTTAAAAGTTTAATAAGATTTAAAAGTTTGTGATTGTTATTTTGGTTTCAAGACAAAAATAGCAACAAGTAGAGAATAATAAAGAAAAGAGATGGTTCAAATGCTCATGGTAAATTATCTCCAAGTGGGATAAGAGTACTTAGAGGGCGTACCTTCCAACAACAAATCTTGAATGTATCTGGCCTGACAGAAAATACTCCGTAACCATTGTGAAGGCCACTACAGTTCGCCTGAGGGTGGTGTACATAGGAATGTTTATGCCTCGCACTGCTTCCATTGTCACTACCTATTATCAGAATAAAGAATGGTTGGTGGTTCTCTTGTCAACAAAAAAGGCTCAAAAGTTTACAAGTTCTTACCATGAAAAGCAAATAAGTTAAAGCAAGAGGAAGTGTTTGGACTAATGTCCTAAAGGACACAAACACTGCTGAATTGTTAGAACTGCTCAGCGATTCACTAGTTGTGAAAGAAATCATCTTCAAGGACTTCATCGCATAGAGAATAATAAATGAGAAAACCATCTGAAACCAACATGGAACATAACTTTTCAGCAGGATAAACAGTTATTGAGGATGAAATGAGGTAGGTGAACTAGAAACAAAGAGCAATTAACCTGAGAAAGTGTGATCACATTTGTAAATGGGAAATTGTAAGAGGAGAGTACTGCTTTGTTGAACATCACCAAGAGAACTGCACAAGAATCAGTCGTTACAATGGCACATGCAGCAAAATTCTACCAGGAACAAACTCAATATACAAAAACAACATCATTTGTTTTATAACTTACTCAACGTCTCTGTCTAATAGTGTTTGTTCTATGAACATTATGAAGTTCTTGATGTATTTAGGGATGAAAATGAGTAACTCTAGCATGGATAATAGCTATACCTTATACTCAAACATCCAAAAAAAGTATTTTTGTTGTTAGTCTATTATCCGTTCAAAAGATACATGTTTGATTATTTTATTTTATATATACGTGAGTAATTTACGAATACATGTAATCTTTTTTTATCTTTTATTTATTTAAATAAGTTATTTAAAATATTAACTCAAATAAAATTTATTAAAGTATAACTCAAATAAAATTACATCATAAAATCAGTTTTTTTTATAAATAAATTAAAGTAAGTTACACCATAAATAAATTTATTTTCTTTAAAAGCTAATTTAATTTAATCTAAATAAAAAACATATATTTATAAAATAAAATTATATAAACTCATTCAATTATTAATTTTTTTTCTCACCATTAACTTTACCTTACTCACTTTTTGTCTTGTCATGTTAAACCATGTTTTTGAAGAGTACTTGTGTTTGACAGGAGGAGAAGATTTTAACTATGAAGATACAAATTTTTGGAAGGACTTTTTCATAAGTTATAATCTGTATAAGAGGTGATGTTTAAAAAAAAAATTCTATATTACGCATATTACGTTCTTCTAACGAAAGGGGAATTGGAAGGAAGAAAATCAAAATATAAAGGGAAAAACTTGGTCAAACCAAGACAACAAAGAAACACCTGAACCTGCAATTGGGTCACACACTTCTTATAACAACCAACACAGCCCCAAGATCATCTCATTTTTACAAAAGCCAAAACTATATATTTTCCACAGAATAGGCCCCACATTTTCTCCCAAAAATTCCATACAATATATTTCACACAAAAAATTAATAGATTAGGTTTCAACAGAAAACTCACTAGAAAAATAATTTAGCATAACTTTTAATCAAAATTGAAAATTTATTTCAATATTGTAATTAAAATTCAACCACGCCAATAAATGAATTCTTAAAGTAGAGTAGCACGCATTATTTTTTTTGGAGTGAGACAAAGCTACTAGACTGGTGATAGGTTCAAAACATACTAAAAAATAATGAGTTTGTAATTTTTTTTTACAATTTATCATTAATGTCAAGTGTGAATCAGAATGTCTTATAAAATCCAAATTAATTAAGTTAGGTTTTTTTATATATATTATAAAAAATATATATTTTTTTAAATATTCATCCTAATGTTGAAACGTCTCAACTCCGGCGTAAGTTTATATATTTTATAGATAGTCTATATTCAATTTTTGTGTAAGTTTATATATTTTATGGATTGTCTGATTGTATTGGTATATTTATGGATTATCAGATAACAATTTTATAACGAATGATCAAATAAATTAATAAATTTTTATTAAAATAAATTTTAAGTAATTCTGATATTAAGAACCAAATTTTTTAAGATTAACTCAATTTTTGAACTTTATTAGAGTTAATTTGTCATCACCTAGAAATTAGTTAAGACTTCAATTTTGCATTGGTGAAGTCGACACTTGTAAAGTTTTTATTTAATGGAGCACTGGATAGCATGATATGGACTTCAATCCTCTCACTGTTAACTTTTTCTGCTATCATCATAAGAACATTGCCCCGGTGCTTCATGTCAATCCTACAATGTTCCACATGAGATGTGGTCCCCATCCACCACCTTATTCTCAATGACTCAATATATACTTTCATCCTTCAAAAAACTTCTTAAAACTATGCAGATAAATTGGTCTCTAACAGTGACACTTTGTTTTATCCCATTTCATCTTTAAAATCAACTGGTATATCAATCTATTTCAGTTATTTGCTGATAAAAAAAATTCTATGAGTTATTATAACTGAAACATGAAACAAAATCGCTTTAGAATCATACATTCTCTTGCTCACTACATTTCGCTCTCTTTACATTGAGTCTATCTGGAACCATATACAACTAAGTTGCATGTCACCTCACTGAATTATTTATCAAATTTACCTTTTCATAAAAGTATAAGAACCTATGAGGATTTATCTGGTTGATGAAACTTTGAAACACCATTTTTTATATGAGTTAAGGTATTCTTAAATACTGGTATGAGCAGTTTTTAGTTGTAGGCCGGTTTTACACGATTTCTCATATTTGTGGTAGTTGTGTTAGTTAAGTTGAGCTTGTTGATAGATTGTTTGTATTTTTGCGTTATGTTAGAGTGGAGATGTTTGTTAGCTTTTGTTTTTTTATAAAGGTTGAGATAAATATTTCTATTAATTATTCTTTTCTTTTTGATAAAAATAATTTTTAAATACTTTTGTTTATATAAATTATCGTTTGCTGATAAAAAAAATTATAAATTTGAATTCTTAATCAGTTTAAACTGTAATTTTTTTTATCAAGAAAATTAATTAATATAATGGGATCCTAACATATAATAATTTATAATTTTCTTGTTCAAATGAAAGGATTCCTAGATCTAAAACAAATATGAACATTATATTTTCATTCTATGCCCATTAGAAAATTATGAAACCAACCCATCTTACATCTTCAAGTAATTTAGAAACAAAGAAAAATTAGAAAAAGCAAGTTACGTTCCAGACGATGAGGGAGCACTTAGAAAACTAAAAGATTTGATGCAATATACGGTAAAAAATGGTAAATAGTAATGTACATAATCAAGAATTCTTAAAGTGGTAAGAAGAAAACAAACCAGAAGAGGCCATATAAGATAAAGCAACGAAGACTCCTTTTTTTGTCATGGCTGAAACTTTTCGTTGGCTCTCTCCATTTTGTTTAGAAACATCATGAGAGAGTGGCAACCTCAAATTCTTCTCAGACTCCATTGATGTCGTATATGTACTTCCACTAATTCGTTTTTATCTGTTTTTGCCTGAGGATTTGTGTGAGAAAGTTATTTTAAAAAGAGAAAGAGAAAGAAAGAGAGAGAGTGATAAAGGGAAATGAGGGGACATATATGAATTTATATAGCATGATCCTCACTATTTCCTACCTTATTCTATGACAAACAAAATGCCCAATAATTGACTCATAAATGGCTTTTGGTCAAGGTTGGGTCAAAAATGTTAATTGCTAAATTACATACGTTTTTTCTTCTTTTTCTATTATTTCTTTAATAGCTACATCCAAAGTATCCCCTGGAACAACAAAAGAATATCATTTATAAAAAGAACATTAATTAACAGTATACTATAATTCATTCCAGAAAAATAAGAAAAAAGTTCCATGTTTGAAATCTATTAAATGTTTTGCAGATGTTAGCTCTTTCCACATAAATTTCTTTTATTTTTTGTGGAAATGAATCTTGTTTGAACATGAAAAAATAAACGATATACTTTATAGTGGCTGTTTTTGTAAGATTGGTGGTCAGAAAGACATAAATATTTTTTCTTTTTTGTAAAAAACGAAACATCCTTCAAAATATTTTCATTAATTTTTTTTTTTTGGAGATTTACTTGAGTTTAAGTGTCCTTGGACATATCTCCACCATATAGTACATTTTTATAATATATTTTCTTCTCGCACTACAATTGTATAATTTGTTATACATATTTTTTTTTTCTCTTCTTTTCTTTTGTTATAGATACAAATCCTACAATTATTTGCTCATAAAAAAAAGAGATACTATTACTTTTCACGATTAGGTAATCAGTGTCATACGAAAAAGAAAGTAAAATGCGAAATCGGAGAATGATGAATATGATGAATTAAAAAATAGCTTTTATAATAATTATTAATTAACTGTATTCTCTTGTATCAAAATAATATTCTCTTGTATCCAAATAATCAAGTGGAAATCAAGTGAAGAATTAACCTTAAACAATTCAAGAAGGAAGATCTTCTTGGAGAATATATGGGTGTCAAAATATCAATAATTTGACGATACATAATTAAGTTATTTTATATTTTTACTAAATGAATTTATATTTTATACAACCACAATTGATTTTTATAAATCAATAAAAATATATAAAAATTATAATAATCTAAGAATGAAGTAAAACAATACATCATATAAACTCTCTCTCTATATATATATATATATTTTAATTTTTTTGTGATTCATATGGAACATGTATATCTTTACATTTTTCTTTCAACTTTTTTCTTCTATTTTACATCAAACTAAAAAATATCTCCTTTTTCATTTATTTCTCTCTTATTCTTCTTTCAACACAAAAGTAGTGAGTTATTTTTAAAAAAAAATACAATTTAAGGTAAAAAAAATTACAAAAATATATGGTCAACTTTAAAGTGGAAGTTGTACTCTCATGCATACGACTTTAGGTGAAAAAAACTCAACATAAAAGTTGTACCTCATCACTACGATTTTGTCGTCAATTTCATTAAACAAAAACCATATAACATACTGACGACTTGTTGAAATTAATTTCAAGTAAAGTTGACATGTACGATTGCAGTGTAAAATAATACAAATGAAGTCGTATCAATACTAAAGTCGTATGAGTCATGTACAACTTTCACTCTAAAGTCCTCAACATGTGTATGATTTACCCAATTTTATAAAAAAAATATATTTATTCAAAATCGTAATTTACTGAAAGAAATTACAATAATTTTGTGGAAAAACCTCTTTTTCTTGTGTATGAAAGAGACTTAAATGGAAGAAAATTTAGGAAAAGTTTTTAGGGTTGATAGATTAAAGATATGTTTGTGAGGAAGTGAGGCATGTGAGAGACGTAGGAACTGTGGAGCAAAAACTAAGGCACAGTGGTGACTTACCCTTATGCACGCGCGACAACAATAGACCTCGTGGGGTCTTTTCAAAAAGGTGAAGGATGGAAGCAATATGAAGCGTTGGAACAACAAGTATGAATTAACTACCATTCAATAATACCAATTTTGCATTCCTGAAGTTGACACTTGTAAATTTTATTCAATGGACCACTACTTACCATGATATCGACTTCATTCCTTCAACTGTTCACTTTTTCTCCTATTATCCTAACAACACCTCACAATACTCTTTCACATCACATGTGCTCCCCACCCACCACCTTATTTTCAACCACTCTTCATTCAAAACAACAACTCATTGCTCTTCTTCTTAAAACTACACACACATATTAATTAGGTCACAAATTTACTTTATCCCATTTCATCCTTCTATTTCGATTATTGTTTCACTAATTTAACATTGATTTTTCCATACCTAATATGCACCACAAAGAACAATGTATATATGACTTTCAGAGACTTTCTCTCTCAGTAAACATGAAACAAAATAGATCTAGAATAAGATATTCATTGTCATTTTCCTGACATTTTTCTCACTCCCTTTATATTTGGAGTCTGATATATAACTAAATCGCATGTCGTCCTGCATGACTATTTCGATAGAACTATACAAAAGCTATATGTACTCGCTAGGCCTAGAGATCGAAAGATCGAGAGGTTGTCAGCATGATGGAAAATTAAACTAAAATAAATAAGGGATCACTATATCAAAGCCCAATAAAAAGCCTAAAATATTTACTGTATATTTAATAATTGCAAGGTGCAAAGAGTAAAAAATCAATTAAGTCAAAAGTCCAACAATTGAACACTATAAATAGATTATTTGCTTAAGAGGTAAGTAAAGTGATTCTAACTTTATTATCGGAGTCCCTTGTAGGTACACCCACCCACCCGAGAGCAACCACAAGCCCAGAAGCCGATAGTGGATTCCGATCTAGTAGAAAAGTGAAAGTCCATATCTAGTAACCAAGAACCAGTCCAAGTCCAATCCAGTAGACCTTGTAGTCGAAAGCTCAAGATAACAGTAAGAGACCGAGAAGAGAAGAAGAAACTAGTTGTTTTATAGGCCTTGTATGTACATATCAGATTTGAATCCAAAAAAACAATACATGGCAAGTATAAACATCAAGTTAAATAAAAAATAGAGTGGAGAATAACATTCTTAAGGATGAGGGAACATGCTTATAAAACTTAAAGATGTATGCAATATACTTCAGAAATACAAAATAGTAATGTACATAAATAAGAATACTTAGTCAAAGTGGTAAAAAAAAACTAAAATAAGATAAAAATAACGAAGCAAAAATAATTTATAAATATGGAAGTACTTAACCTACTCTAATCCTTTTACATCAACTAAACTATAAAAAAGTAATTAAAATTTCTTATGCTAGTTCTGCATAAAATCTCAGCTCCATTCCCTAGGTAAATCAAAAAATGGTGTACCCATTCTAATCTAAGTATTAAAATTAAAGTTGTTAGTGTCTAGTTCACTTGTGTCGCATCCAACATGAATGTATGGTATTATCCACCTAAAGGAGTCCTTCTCTATTAACTGAGAAAATATCACCAACTTTACTTCGATCTCTTAACTTTGTAAAATTGGTTAATAAGGTGAAGTTTACACTCAATATCCTCTTCACACTGAGATTTGTCAACTAGTACGTGAGACTATATATTATAGGGGGTTTTTGACCATGATGAGGTATTTTTTTTGCTTTTTACCAAAATGGGGTCCGTTTATAAAAAATTACAAATTTAGGCAAGTCGTGTCAATTCGGCACGACTTCATATGCACAAATCGTCCCAATTAGGCACGACTTTTGTCTTGATACTGAAGTCGTGCCAACTTGGCACGATTTTTGCCCTGTCATACTGAAGTCGTGCCAACTTGTCACGACTTCTGCCACATCATAATTTTTTTATTTTATTGTTTATATATTGGGTAGTAAGTTATGTAATGTTAAAAATTAATTTGATACATAATTTTCTAAAAGTGTTAGTTTTAAGGAACAAAAAATTAGATATTCGTGTATGGATCATGTTTGACGGTAATGTAATAGAATAACTTGATTATTTGATTAATTAAAAAATGAAGAAATTTTTTATTGAATTTGGAAATAACACTCTTAGAAAATCATGTATCAAATTAATTTTTAACATTACATAACTTACTACCCAATATATAAACAATAAAATAAAAAAATAAAAAAAATTATGACATGGCAGAAGTCGTGCCAAGTTGGCACGACTTCAGTATGACAGGGCAAAAGTCGTGCCAAGTTGACACAACTTCAGTATGACAAGGCAGAAGTCGTGCTATGTTGGCACGACTTCAGTATGACAAGGTAAAAGTCGTGCCTAATTGGGACGACTTGTGCATATGAAGTTGTGCCGAATTGGCACGACTTGCCTAAATTTGTAATTTTTTTTAAACGGACACCATTTTGGTAAAAAGCAAAATAAATAACCCCATCATGGTCAAAAAACCTATTATAGGAGTCTAATGAATGTAACCTGATAAGCCCAACAACATATTATCAGTGAGATAGATTCTAAATCGATCTCATTTATTAATTTACATATATATGGATTATATATATTTGGATGTGGTTATTCAACTAACTAAGAAGGTTTATTTTCAAGAAGAAAATAAAATACTTTCTTTGACCTTATCATGTTAATTATAATAAATTATTTATTATATTTTGATTCCAGAGACTTGTAAGTTTGAGCTGCTAGATGAATGGATGTAGAGTATAATTGAAATGCTTTTAAGATTAATCATTATTCAAGAAATGATGGAATCCATCAACTTAATGATAGAATCCATCAACTTTAGGTAATAAGTTTTAGCTCTATGATAAAATTAAAACCTTGAGGTAGTAAATTGAATGAAGAAAGAATGAAGTTTTTATTTATGAATTAATTTACTGGAGTTTAACAATTTTACCATACTCTAGAGTTAATTCATAACTTACAAGATGGGAGAAATATTTACATTTTCTTTTACATGGTGCTTGGTGCTTGAAGTAAAAGATGTATTGCTTCATTCTATCTAGACGTTAAGAAGTATTGTTAGATGTCTACCTTGATTAATATATTAATTTAATTAATGTATTACTATTTTACTATTTTAGTTTTGAATCTATAAAATTACACACAAATGAGTGTTTGGTATTTGTTAAATATATTAACATATGATTGTTAAATTAAAGGATATAATGTATGAAATAAATATTAATTCTAAATGAAATGTTATTATATTATTTGGTAGCAGATGATAATTTATATAAAGGAAATATTTTGGTTGAGAGATTTGATATATGTTAGGAAGAGAAAATAACAAATGTGGTTATATATATATATGTATAATATAATATTGTAATTTTTATTAATTTATCAACATTAGAAAATAATAAATATTGTTATATTTAAAAAAAAAAGATATATTGTGATTTTTCTGACAGGAAATAATAAATGTTGTTACAATATTTATTGTATTTTTTTATTATGATAAAAATTATTTTTCTTCAAAACATTATAAATAATCTATGGTTACATTTCATATACTTTCATATACACAGTATCACTCTCTCCTTCAAATGTATATGATGAGTATAAAAATATTTTAAGTGAATTGTTTCTATTCTTGTTCCATAGATAAAAGTAGGTGATAACAAAGATTATTTTAGGTGTGGATGCACTTAGAGTATTCACATGGTCGAATAAGTTTTTTCTTCAAAAGTTCATCAACTAACAAAATTCATATGTTTATCTTTTATTTTATATAATTTAGATAGAAAAATATTTTTTTTTATGTGTTATGAATTTTCTTTATAATGTTTCTTTGACACAACACAATTGTATACATGGTGCACTATGGTAATTTATTTTTTAATTGTTGAATGAAAACAATATGACATTATGAAATTATAATCAATCTATTACAAGAAGTTTCTTCAATTTCCAACAATTTGGACAAGTTACATAAAATTGATATTAAAGGATGAATTGATGAGTAATGGATCATAAAACATTTGCAATGAATCATTGTCTAAAATAATATACATGAACTAACATTGAGGGTAATATATAATTCTTAGAGCAAACACACATACATGCATGCGTACATACATGCACGCGCACACATACGTCCACACACATATGTTATACTATAGATAATGTTTCTTTTGATAATTTTACAAAAAGATTTTGTGAAAAAATGTTTGAATCAAAACTCGAAAAACATGATAAAGTTGTTGTACACCAATAATTATTTTAAAGAAAATTAAATATTCCATTAATCTTATACAATCTTGGTTCTTTAAGATAAAAAATATTTGACCAAAATCTTATAAATAATGTCATGTATCAAAATATTATATGAAAAATATACATACATTAATGTTGATAAAAAATATTTAATATATCACTATATTTAATCTATTTATTCATAATAAATAATGATTGTGATTTGAATAAAAGAGGATTCATCGATTTTATTCCTTAATTTTATAATATTACTATCTTATTCTGTGATACATGATTATGTAATTTAAAAGTGATATAGTTAATTAAAAGATTATTTTTACATCTTTAAGAAAAAAACACATACTTAAAAATTATTTTCATAATATAATTATATATATATATATTAGTAATTTAAATTAAAAAGATAAAAAATATTAACATATTACAAATAGGTTATCAAATAATATTTTATTTTTAATATGGTGTCAAAATATAATCATTTAATTAAAAATATACAATATCACTCCCCCTAAAAAATAATAATAATGTTTCAGTTAGCATATAAATATAAAAAATGGAAAAAATAAACTATGAGCTAATCCTTCCTATTACAGGAAAGAGATAAAAAAATTCCCTAATTACAAAATAATCTGTTTTCACTGGAATATTTATAATAAAAACAAAATATTTACAATGGAGAGATAAAAATAGACTTTAAACATTATGATTTATATTTTGAGTGTCAATCTACTTTCGTAAAATATTTTAAAAAAATACGCAATGTAAGAAGAACGGTTTAAAAAAAAAACTACCTCGAGTTTTAAATAGAATTAATTAAGCATAAGTTTTTACAATTACTGGGCAAGAGAATTAATATGTTTGAGAAAAATAATTAAAGAATATATTTAATAATTAAAACAGATATAATAATATTATTATTTAACAAAGAAAAGCAAAGAAGCAGGGTATGCAGAAATGCAGTGGGCCATCATGAGAAGCATTGATTGGGCTATTCAACTATTATAAAGTTCCAAAAATATAATTAAATAAGGGTGGGCTAAGCCTTAGAAATAAGGGATGGGAAACATAGACCTAAAAATCAACCTAAATATTTTCTTAGAAATAAAATAAATAGAATTAATAAGAAAACAATAAGAATGGACCTGGGAGTCCAAATACAAATCCAAAAGTGAAACCCTATTTTTTTCAGAACCCTATTTCGCGAACCAGTCCCAACCAAACCCTTCTCTCGATCAAAAATCTTGTCCAAGGTCCAATTGCGTTCTCGGGTTGGTTCGAAGCCCAAACCTCTATCTCTCTTTCTCTGCAAAACCCAAGATCTCACTTCTTCCGGCCCTGAAGCTCGGTTTCCGGGCTTCCGCTTCCAACGCCGTCCATCGGCGTCTTCACTGTTAGTCTTCCAATCTAAAACCTGGTAAATTCATTTTCCCCTTATTGTTTTTCTTTGGATTTACATGATTCCATTGTTGCTGTTATCCACAGGCTCTGAGTATTTTGAGATCATCGTCGATGTTCGCTAGATCGATCCTGAGGTTGCACTTATTGATATAGTTTATGTTTTTTTTTTTAAAAAAAATTGTGCTTTGGGTTCTACCCGCTTACTGCTAGAGTAGTTTTATGTGTGGGCTCTGTCACTCTGTTGGTAGTGCTGCAAGTGAATTTGTTGGGTAGTTTTATTGTTATTTGCTAATAACATGACAATTTGCATTTTGTGTACTTACGTGAATGAATGGTTTAATTTAATATTTCAAATGTAAAAACATAGAGTAGGGTGAAAAGATAAGTGAAAATAGGTTTTGATACTAGGGGAGTATTTTTGTTAATTAATTGTTAGTATAGAAATCATATATGTAAGTGTTTTTTCTAATTTATAGTAATGTAATTGTATATCTGGAAAATTATGCTTGATTGTAATTCACCATTAATTAGTATCTTCTTCGTCTTCCAGGTGTTAGGCAGGATGGTTGATACCCTGGAAGGAGACCAGGTGGTGTCAGTTGTTGGTGATGATGCTCGGCCCAGCAATGATTTAGCAGAGTCTGAAACACTGCTTGACAGTAGTGTGGAAAAGTCTGATATTGAGGCGAATAAAGATCTGTCCAGTTTGCAAACACAGCCTCACAAGGAACTTCCAGCTTCTGAAACACTGGCTACTAATGATGAAGCAGTGGCATTGCCCAATCAACATTTGAGTGGCTCTGAAGAACACTTGATTGACCATTCTAACAATGCTGAGGCCTCACAAAGCAGTCAGACAGTTAACACTGAGGCACCACCACCCACTGACGCCAACTCTGAAGTTTTATTTGACTGTCAGTTGGTTAGTTCTGAAGCCCCAGCAGGTCTTGATGAGAAGGCTTCGCAATGCAGTAACCAGCAGGTGGATACTGAGGCATTGCTAAACCATAATGTGGGTAATTCTGAAACATATACTAGTAATAGTAATGGTGAGCTTGTATATGAAATACAGCACAGTGATGAGGTGGTTATGTCTGAAACAGTGCAAGGCCATGAGGGAATCATGTCCGAGACTCAGCAAAGCAATGAGGTGATCATGTTTGAGACACACTTCAACAATGGTGCCAACATGCCTGAAAGTCAGACATGCAATGACGAGGTCATGTTGGAATCTCTGCCTGAAAATGAGTTGGCTGCTGCAGCAGATCCAATCAATCAGCCTTCCCATTGTGAAACTAGTCCTGGTAATCAGTTCACAAATCTCCATATGATTCCTGAAGATCAGCTGCCTCAACCTGAATCTCTGCCTCACTCAGAACTCCTACCCAATTCCCAAATGCCTCACTCTGAATCATTGGTAGATGATCATCTCACAGACATCAAAGTATTATATCACAATCATCTGACCCATTATGAAACACACAATCATCCTAACCATTCCGAGGCTTTATCCCACAATCAACTTTCTAACACTGACGTATTCTCCCATGATCAGCTGGTCAATTCCCAAATGCTATCTCATTATGAGCTGGAAAATAGTGAAACAATGCACCACAATCAGTTAGTCAATTCTCAAGCAAACTATGAAATAGCTATTTCTGATGCCATACCCAGCTACGAGATAATAAGTGCCGAGACACCACTGAACAATGAGGATCATATCTCAGAAACACAGACTCCTAAGCGGAGGAAAAAAAAGTCTATAGTCTGGGAGCACTTCACAATAGAAACAGTAAGTCCTGGATGTAGAAGGGCACGGTGCAAGCAATGTGCTCAAACTTTTGCGTATAGTACAGGTTCAAAAGTTGCTGGCACCAGCCATCTCAAACGCCACATAGCCAAAGGGACCTGCTCAGCTCTTCTACGCAACCATGACCATAATCAATTGGCCTCATATACTGTACGAAATAGGGGAAGTGGGGCTGGAAATGCTAGCAATACACCTAAAAAACGATATAGAACCCCCAGTACCCCTTATGTCATTTTTGATCAAGATCAATGCCGCCATGAGATTGCTAGAATGATTATTATGCATGATTACCCCCTTCACATGGTTGAGCATCCGGGATTTGTTGCATTTGTTCAAAATCTGCAGCCACAGTTCAACATGGTGACCTTTAACTCTATTCAAGGAGATTGTGTTGCAGCTTACCTGATTGAAAAGCATCATCTTTTGAAGTATATTGTGGGATTACCTGGGCGTGTTTGTTTGACACTGGACGTCTGGACATCAAGTCAATCTTTAGGTTATGTATTTATCACAGGATATTTTGTGGATCATGATTGGAAGTTGCAAAGGCGAATTCTCAATGTTGTATTGGAACCATATCCTTATTCAGATTCTGCACTTACCCATGCTGTTGCTGTTTGCCTTTCTGATTGGGGGTTGGAGGGTAGGCTATTTTCTGTCACTTGTAATCAGGCTCTGAGTAATGTTGCCCTTGAAAATCTCAGGCCATTACTTTCTGTGAAGAATCCACATATCCTCAATGGTCAGTTGCTAGTTGGTAATTGCATTGCCCAGACTTTAAGCAGTGTTGCAAAGGATTTGTTGGGTTCAGCACAAGACTTGATCAATAAAATCCGTGATAGTGTTAAGTATGTGAAGACGTCAGAATTACATGAGGAAAAATTCTTGGAGCTGAAACAGCATCTTCAGGTTCCTAGTGAAAGGAGCCTTTTTATTGATGACCAAATTAATTGGAATACATCATATCAAATGCTTGTGGCAGCTTCTGAGCTAAAGGAAGTTTTTTCGTGTTTGGACACTTCTGATCCTGATTACAAGGGAGCCCCTTCAATGCAGGACTGGAAGCTGGTTGAAACCCTCTGTAGCTACCTGAAGCCACTTTTTGATGCAGCAAATATTCTTACTTCAACAACTCATCCCACTGTTATCACCTTTTTTCACGAAGTTTGGAAATTGCAACTAGACGCAGCTCGTGCGGTTACGAGTGAAGACCCCTTCATTAACAGCCTTAATAAAATTATGCATGAAAAGATTGATATTTACTGGAGAGAGTGTAGTCTGGTTTTGGCGCTTGCAGTAGTTCTGGATCCCCGTTTTAAGATGAAGCTTGTTGAGTTCAGTTTCACAAAAATCTATGGTGATGATGCTCATTTATATATCAAGACTGTGGAAGATGGAATTCATGAGATGTTTCATGAGTATGTAGCCCTTCCACTGCCACTAACACCTGCATACACTGAAGATGGATGTTCTGGAAACCGTAGTAAGATGGAGGAATCTCAAGGAGATGCAATGTTGTCTGACAATGGTCTGACAGATTTCGATGCCTACATCATGGAAACTTCTAGCCAACAGATGAAATCTGAGCTAGATCAGTACCTTGAAGAATCACTGTTACCGCGTGTTCCAGACTTTGATGTATTAGGTTGGTGGAAGCTAAACAAACTCAAGTACCCTACTCTTTCCAAGATGGCCCGGGATATATTATCTGTTCCGGTTTCTACTGTTGCTCCCGATTCTGTGTTTTATTCAAAAACCAAAGAGATGGATCAGTATAGGAGTTCCTTGAGGCCAGAGACAGTGGAGGCCATTGTATGTTCTAAGGACTGGATGCAGTATGGAACAGCTGAAGCTTCTAATGCGCTTGTGAAAATGGTATTCTAGTATTCTAGAGTTTTTTTTAGGTTATACCCCCGTACTATATATAGTATCTGGTGGAATTTTTATCTGAGTTCATAATTCTACATTATTAAATGTTAATTTGGATAACTGGACGCAAATATGCAGTTTGTAACGCAGCTTCAGATTTAGAACTAGTGCCCATTTGGTTGATACATGTATCTATAATTTTAGTCTCTTAAGTTGTAGTAATAATTTCTTCCTTCTTAGATCGTGGCTTTTGGTTGAACAACCCGATAATCTAAATCAATTAAATTGGTTTGAAATTCTAGTTTAATTAAATCTAATTTGAATGAAACTAATTTTGATTGATTCGGGTATTAGATTTGTAATTTATAAATTTAGTGAACCAAACAAAATTATGTATTATTCTTTTATAATGTTTTTATTATTATTTAATTTATGTGAAAGTTGTTTGGTTCTATATTTTTTTTTCAAATCTTAAACACTTGAGAAGCAGTGCATGGGCATGGGGTGTTAGAAATGTCTAAAATGTTAATGAATCCCCATGGGTATGGGGTGTTATAAATGTCTAAAATGTTCATGTTTTGAATTTTAGATTGGGAGATTTGGAAACAAAATGAAATGTAGTCCTAGTAATCTAGAATGTATTTTTGAATGGTGTAATTTGAAAATTGTATGTTTGAATTGCTTATTTGGAAAATATTTTTGGATTGTGTACTTTAGATCTGGAAATGTATATGTATTTTTGAATTATCCAATTTAGAATTATCCAATTTGAAAACATATTTTGAATTAGACAATTGGTAATGTATGTTTGGATTATACAATGTGGAAACATATTTTAGATAGTGCATGCTTAGATCACAGAATCCATAAACATATATTTTATTGTATAATTCCGAATACATTTAGGATGGTTTAATCTAAATTAGATTTTTGGATCCAGAAAAATATATCCTGAATTGTACAATTTGTATTTCTATATTGTAAAACTTATAATATATTTTTTAACTGGATTTCACAATTCATAGTAGATTTTCAGGTTTTGCAATTCATGATATGTTTTTTTTTCTTTCCGGGGATTGCGCATATGCTCTACAACAAAATTATGATGTAAACTCTATCATTTGGATAGACCTAGAACAATGCATATAAGAACAACGCATATGCAGGCCCTCTCTACAACCCTCTCTACAACAAAATTATGATGTAAACTCTACCATTTGGATAGACCTAGAACAACACCCCTTCAAAGTGTAATGAAGGTCACTGTTGTAGGTCATGGTCCTTTATGATCAACCATAGACCTCATCCAGATAATTCATAATATTTTTATCCACGGATAATTTGTATAAAGATGCAAAACAAAGGTATGAAGTTCCTACAAGAGATATACTATTAAAATATAAAAATAAATAATTTGGATCCATTCTCACCATTCAACACCAAATAGTGAACATTTGTGAGGCAAATTCTGCACCTTTATTGGTTCTTCTTGCAACTCCATATAATTTTAAAATTCCAAGACATATCCTTTGAGCAATATGTAATATCTTTCATTTGAAATGTAAATATTGAATTGTACATATACAATCTAGTGAGCAACTCTATATCTAATTTATCTTTCGATTGTAAAATCCGGTATTTACATTTTAAGGTGGAGGTGCTATATTGAATTGTACAACTTTATATCTAGTTTATCTTTCAATTTGTAAAATTCGGTATTTACATTTTAAGGTGGAGGTGCTAAATTTGTTAGTTTGTGACACGAACATAAAGCATGATACAACTAGTTCATCTTTATCAAAGCCCAACTTCCTCATGATTTAAAGAAAAATCTAACAACATGATCATAATAAGCCTTGTTAATGTTGATATTAAAACCAACTTCTATAGTTTTCTTATCAAGCATTGTATTATGCATTTTCATATTTTTAAATCTAAAACTTGTCCCTGAAAAAATATATTATGGATTGTATATTTCGGTATATACTTTTGGATATTGAAAATATATTTTGGAATGTACAATCCAAAATGTATTAATATATTTTAGATTGCACAATTTGGTATGTTTATAGAATCGAAAATACCTTCTAGAATGAATTAATGCATTTTGAATTGTACATACCAAAAGGTATTTCTAGATTTGGAAACATATACTAGATTGTGCAATTCAGAATGCATTGGATTATACATTTGGAAAGGTTTGTCTTTTCGAAAAATAAGTTTATAAATAATGAAATTGAATACAAATGCATCTACTAAAATTAATCATGTGTATGAATAAAGTCATATACACAAATAAAATGAACAGTCTGCATGATAAAGTCAATCATCTACAAGACTAATATATAATATATGTATGTAATTTCTAACATATGAGAAACACTTGCATCCTTTAACATGACCATAGACGTAGCCTCCACATAACAATATGTAGATCACATTATGTCTACAATTGGTATGGGACAATCATCTTGCAATTTCACGTGCATTATCGATAAGTAGCTGATGATATAATATAAAACATGACCACACATTACAAAGTTTTTGAACAAAATGTGAATTGTGCATATATCTTATGCAGAGTGATTTATGTGGGATACTTACTTCGTAACGATATTCAACAATAAATACACTAAAACATTGTATTTACTAGCAATCACGTAGGCACTAACTTCCAAAGATATTAATGTTAGTTAGAGAATCATCAATAATGACGTTGTTGGTTATGTCTCAATAGGTACACAAGTCCTCCATACTATTTTGAAGTACTCTCTTCACGCTACAATGAGCTTACACATGTCAAATAACTTATCTACTTTGTCAAATATTTTGCTTTATTGTTGGAATTTCATCTTTATGTTAACAACCACTACTAAATAAATCAATTTTTGAATTAGAAACAAAAATACAAGAAATTATAATAAATGTTAAAATTCAGTACATCTCAATTTCAGGACGTGGAATTTGGAATACAAAACACGTTTCCAAAATAGAAAAATGCTTTTAGAATGTAGAAACATATGTTTTTCATATTCTACATTTTGGAATACATATGGATTGTACAATCCATAATGTCATCACATTGTACATTCTAAAATTAAACATGAAACACTAACTCAAATGACTACAACAACCACTACACAGCTCAACCAATGTCATTACCAAATGCTACCAACAACCACTAAGCACAATAATCACCGCATCTAATCACTACTAGCCACCACATACACTACAAATGTTAAAAATTTCATTTTTACTCATATCTGATCATTTATTTCTAAAAGAGCAAAGTTAACTTTTAAAATTATATAGGGTGAATTTTTTTTAAGATAGTTTGGAGTTATTTACAAGAACTTTTGGACAAGATCATGTAACCAAGTTACAAGGAATTATTGGTCACAAATCTTTCAGAAGGAAAATCAAATTTAGAAAAAAAAAATAGATTTGTATAGTAATTATAGATGAAAATAATATAAAATCCATCCGAGAGGATAAGCTCAAAGATATCATTATGAATCTCTTAAAAATGCTGATAATTTTTTTTTAAAGCTCTATTGGACCTTTTCCTAAAGCTAACGTATTTCTTTTCATATGCATCATCTTATACATTTAAAAATTTCTTAAGTGTAATAAACTTTAATTTAATTAAATTTTTCCTTCTAATAAAATTCATGCAATAATCTATACCATCTATGCATAATTTATACTAGTTTTGTTTATTGTATTTGAAGTATTCTCTTATATTATACCTTGCACAATTGGAATTATTAAAAATATAACCTCATAAAAGTATAAATCATGAAACTAAAAAGTATTCAACACACAATTTACTTTACACAAATAACTATATAACCATGATTTTCTACAACCATGATTAAAATACATTAGAAATAAGATCAAAACCTTTTTATATGTTTTAACATAAACAATTAACACGTAGTTTAATTTTTTTCTTTAAATATTTTTAAAAGTCTATATTATTTTTTCAAATTTAGTTAAAGATATTGCCTTATAATTTACTTTGTAAGGTGTTAATATTTTTTTCATGTGTAACTGAATCCAAATAATTTGGTTTTAAAAACTATTTTTTTTTCTATAATTTCTTATCTATTATTTTGAACAATTTTCTCCATTTTGTTGTCACGATGACACATATATATGATTCTTATATAAATTCATTTTATTATTTGGTACTTAAGAAAGTTCAATCATTTTAGTTTTGATAATATAAAATTTTATTATTTTTTTATCATGGTTTTGTCATGAGGAAATAATATATGAAATATCATGTAACTTTGCAATATAAAAAACATTTTAGAGATAGAAAGATAAAATGAAAATATTAGACAAATTACTAACGTATTTATGCCATATTTTTTTTTCCACATTTTACAAAACAGAGTATTGTTTGTAAGAAGCACACAATATTTTTTAGCAAAAGGCAAAAGAAGTAGTTCACTTATTTTTTTTTTGTTTTTTATGACTAGTTATGCTACCATGATGATACCACTACAAGCTAAAACTTTTCCAATTACAAATCTTTACATGAACTTTGTTTATTTGTGCATATCCTCATGGTTGATAGTTATTTTGGGAAACATTTTAAACCTTTGTGTTGTGAAAATCTAGAGACACTTAATGCTAAAAAAAAAAACTTAGATGCAAGTGTTGTAAGGTTTAAAGAAACTGATAAAATAATTAGTTGTAACTAAGATTTAGCCTCTAGAAATCTTTTTGTACAAAGAGACAAAGTTTGGGACAAAATAGTATAAAAGTTTAGGTGCACATGCCAAAGTGTTGTAACTAATTTTAGTTTGTGCATGAAATGAAGAAAAAAGAAGTAGTAGAATGAGGAAGAGTTTGTATTATTTGTAGATAGAAAATACTCAAAATAATTTGTTTTTTCTTTGAATGTGTGTTATCTAAAGAGGTTGGGCATGAGTTGAAATGGTCACATGTGCAGGGTTGAAGTTGCAATAAAACAATGGTGTGAGCATTGACCAATGAAGCAGCAGGTGAGGTGAGGAGAGGAGAGGGAACCATTCAACTAACTGCTCCAGCAACCTTCAACCTCAAGCCAAAAGCTTCACAGAATCAAATCATAACAACTAACTTTCTGTTTTCTTTCTGCAACATTAAACCTCTTTCATGCTGGCCTCAGACTCCGGCTCTGTGCTCCGACCCAAACCCCCTATACCCACTCGCCACCCGACCTGGTTACTGTTCCGCCCTTGCTGCTTCGATCCAGGATCCAGACCCGCCGCCCCCAATCTCACCCTTAAAATGGAACTGCTCCGCCGAATGGGCCGCGGCTGCTTCAAGGCCGACGCTGACGCCGGCGGCCGCAACTTAGTCGAAGTCGGCAGCCGAGACTTATTCGACGCCGCCGCCGCCGCTTCGCCCAATTCGGTCCCTCGTCACCTTGTTATTATGGTTAACGGAATTATTGGGAGGTAACGTTTTACATTTACCTCTTTCCCTGTCTATGGAATTTCATTCTCACTGTAGCATGCTTTGCGTACAATTCAGCATGGGAATATTTTTTAAAATCCAAATGATGAAAAACTTAAGAGTGAGAAACTCTAAGTTACCCCGTTAGGTTCTGTAATAGTAAGTAGCTTCTAAGGGCATAACCACACTAGTGGACATTAACCAAGTCTTAAAAATTTAAAAGCTATCTCTTATTAAAGAAGTGCTAAAAGTTTTAAATTTAGAATTGGGATCTTGTATAAGAATCCGAACTTAATAGAATTATTTAATTGTATAATTAAATTACTCTTTTAAGTGGTAAAAAATTGAAATATAATTAAAAATTATGAAAGTAGAAGTTTTATGAGTTCTCACAATCGCAACAGAATCTGAAGAAGAGTGTTAAAAATGATACAACGTGGTGATGTCAATTTAAAGTTTAAGTAAAATAAGAAGTCTTACAAAAATGCTAGAGATGCAAGGAAAGTAGGTGTAATTAGTGGATAGAGAACTGATGGTAGTGTAGTTAAAGCTGATAGGTCAATGTAATCATTCCTAGTATTTAACTGCTTTTTAGGGCTTTGCTCTAATCTGGTGTCCTGATTTCTTTTTCTGTTCCAAAATAGGAATCCATTATAATTGTTGTAGTTTATTTTTATATTTTACTTGTATCGTTTTTTATATTCAAACTTCACTTTTAGATCAATAATGGATTGATCCAGCAGAATTCTATCTCTCTACTTGTAAGTTATGGATGATTGGATTTTGTGTTCATTAGATATAATTCAGTTTCATTATCTTGTTTGTTTTCTGTGCATGGACGTTCATTAGATTTTTGGTAATGAATTCTGTGGGTGATAATATTCTATGTTGAGTGGATATTAAGGTAAAATGTACCTTGATATTTCAGTGCCTCTGATTGGAGATATGCAGCAGAGCAGTTTGTGAAGAAGCTTCCAGATAAAGTAATTGTACACCGTAAGCATTCCCATCTCCTGTCAAAATTTAGTCTTTTGTTTTCCTCTGCATCAGAAAATTTAACTTTTTGGGGAAATTGAAATGCATTATATCACTGCATTGTTAATTTTCTAGTTAGATTTTTGATCAATTTGTAAATCAGTGGTTGTGGGACGACAAATGGATGGTTTCAAAGGTATAGTTTTGTTGGTCGAATGAATTCTCTCAGTCTTTCTCTTTGATCTAGGTCTAAAATATCTTAAACAAACTAAAGATGTTTGGTTGAGGAAATTTGTCAACTTTTTTTTTTTCTTATTTTCTTGAATGTTAAACCATCATGCTTATTCTTCTGATTCTATCCCTGGGGTTGTCAAGTCCCCCAATCCTTCACTTTTATTAATTTGTGCATTGTTTATAAAGAAAAACATTAATTGCATTTGTTTGATAATTTGTGGACAGGCAGTGAATGCAATTCTTCAAAATTGACATTTGATGGCGTTGATACAATGGGTGAGAGGCTAGCCGAAGAGGTACTTTGTAATATGATGATTTTTGTTGTCTCTACACATCTTAATCTTGCATTCATACTTCACTTAATTTTCATGGACTGTGATGGCTTTGCAATGAATGACTCAGTCATTTCTAAATTTTTGGTTTTAATTCATAATTCTGCAGGTATTATCTGTTGTTAGACGTTGGCCAGAGGTGCAGAAGATATCTTTTGTGGCACATTCTCTAGGAGGCTTGGTGGCAAGATATGCTATTGGGAGACTTTATGATTATTCTTCAACATTGACACTTGTTGGTACCAGCCGAGACTGTTTCAGTGAAGAGAAGTCAGAATATCCAAAGCAATGCCTTGAACAGAGTTATGAAGCCAAAATTGCTGGGTTAGAGCCCATGAACTTTATAACATTTGCAACACCACATCTTGGTTCAAGAGGAAACAAACAGGTAGCTTAAGTTTGTTATGAACTGTAGCTGCAATATTCTGTGTCTTGTTACCAGACTTAAATCTTTTGGCATTTCAACTTTATTTTCCGAAATAGGTGCACGTAGATGGCATTTGAGTTCAATTAGTGAAATCATTACATTTAGTTCCTTCTTTTTTCTTGAAAGCCACGTAATTTAAACTCCAAAATTGATTTGGTCCATGTGATTTCAGTGCTTCCACTGGAGATTAGTATTATCCTAGGTATGTCACTTAGCATTTAGTGTTAGTTTATAACTGATGTGTGGCAAGAAAGATATTTTTCCACTGAATTTGTATTGGCTGTAATTGTATATATTTTCCATTAGATATTGATGAGCACTCAAGCACTCCTTCAAATGTTCTACTAATGTAGCAGAGCCAAGCCACTTAAGTATTTTACTGAGCAACCCATACTTTTTGATGAGGAACCTAAGCACCTGATAATATCCATTTCCTTCTTAACTATCTTCAAATGTCTATGTGGTGGAAGGGTATTGAATATGGATATATGAAAACATACCAAAGACCAATTACTTCTTTTTGCAATTGATATAGAATCTTATGCAAACCAGTGTGTTTATTTCTGTTTATTGCCTTTTCCATGAAGTAGTGAAATAAATTTGTGTTCAAAATGTAAAAGTATTGAATTAGTAATGTAAGAGAAAAAAGAGTTTTCACATTTTTCCCTAACTCACTTGCCTTGATTAGTGGTGCTATGAATTTTCCTAAATATTTGTGTGTGAACAATCATAAAACATTGAGTTGCAGTGAATCTTTTTAATTTTTTGTGAAATAGAGCTGTTGTGAAACACCATTGTGTTGTTTTGTTAGTTCGATCATTGATTCAATGTTGGACATGAAGTACATACTCGGCTTGCAATATGGTCTCTTACTGCTTTATCATTTGGTTCTTGTAGCTTCCTTTCCTTTGCGGCCTTTCTTTCCTTGAGAGAAGAGCATCCGAAACTGCACATCTAGTTGCTGGAAGATCTGGGAAACATCTCTTCCTCATGGACAATGATGATGGAAAACGTCCTCTGCTACTGCGAATGGTTAATGACTCTGATGATTTAAAGTTTATGTTAGTATTAAAGTATCAATTAAACTCATCAAAATGCTAATATTTGTTTTTGTATTAGTTACAATCTAATTGTTTGTGATGATATAGGTCAGCTTTACGTGCATTTAAGCGTCGAGTGGCGTATGCAAATGCAAATTTTGATCGTATCCTCTTTAAAATTTAGGTTTTAAATAATAATTCATCTTTGACAATATATGATTATGCCTGATGGATCTGTAGTCAACCACTTATGTCAAAGTTAGTGGCAGCAGTTTGCATGTGCTATTATAAAGAACTTGTAGACAGCTAGCTTCGTTATCATCTTGGCTGCAAAATTAGTAATTTACCTGAAACAGTATTGGCACAATGTTGCAGACAGTTGTTTAGCATAAAGAAATGCTTTTCTTCTTCTGATATTTCTTGACCTGTCTTTAAGATATGGTAGGATGGCGCACCTCATCAATTCGCCGTCAACATGAACTTCCAAAGGTATAGCCAAACCATTTGATAATAGGTTACTTTAATTCTTTAATTGATCTCAGGGACTAAATCTTGCTCCTTGTGTTGTGCTAGTCCAATCTTCTTGTCATTGATGAGAGATACCCACACATTGTTTATGTTGAAGGAGAGACTGCTCATGACATTCACAATAAAGCATCTAATATTGGAGGCCAAATAATTGACTTAGAAGGTTATTCCCTTATTTTAAAAAGGCTTTATCAATTTGGTAATATAACGTTGACGCTGATTCATGTTGTCTTTCTGTATTGCTCCTGCTGAACGATTTAGTATCATATCATTTGGAAGATGATGACTTTTATCTTAGATTTGATGTTTAGGATTGTATGTGTTCTTCTGATTGATATATAGTAATAGTGTTGACAAAAAACTTTGGAAGAACCACACCACAAAAGCTAGCCATTGTGGTTGGAAAGTTTTACTCCTTTACAAACCCCACAGTTAAATCCCATTCGATGTGGTACCCTAGTCTTATACATTTCAATTGAATCTTAACATTCCACCCACGTGCTATTGCCCTAGTGCCAACCCAAGTTGGGTGTGCATTAGCCCTTTCATTAATCCCGGACAAATACTGCAATGCTAGTGTATATCAGTGCTGCTCAGTTGCAGTTCAGAAACATTGTGAAAAGGCTCTAATACCAGTTGATAATAATAACCTTGGGAAGATACATAATAAAGCTAGCAATGAAGTTGAGAGCCTAAACCCCAAACCCCACACTAGAATCCATGACTTATGTCCGGTACTTGAAATTGGTTCCTAAAAGGTGCCTATCGTGAATCAATGGAGAGATGGATTGCCTGAAAAGGAACAGTGGAAAATTGGGAGCGGAATCCCTAATTTCCTCTTGGAGAACGAGGTGTAACTTCAAGGAGGTGGATACTAATAGGACCGTAGACGCTTTAAAATTAGTTACAAAGTAGTTAAAGTTGTTTAGGTTGTTATAGTAGCAAGGGCAAGAGCCTAACTTATATAGTTAGAGAGAGGACAAGGATTATTGTCTTTAATTGTTGCTTTAAGGAATTGAGAAGTTGCTCATTGTGGAAAGAGGAAACCCCTTGGAAGAAGAATTAACTCCCTGTTCTGTTCAGATTTGATTTGATTTCCTTCATCAATAAATTAATAGATTCATTATTTTTCTTTCTACATCTCATACTACTGTTCAAATCTTCTCAGTGGGTTTGTAGCAGAAAAAAGGGGAAGGGAGAACCATAGCGCTTACGAACACCCTGGAGTTTATAATGTCATACCTTTTTTTTTCTGTTTCAGGATTTCATTTGTAAATTCATCTCTGATCTTGTACCCATATTTTTCAAGATGCAGATGGTGGAATTCTAGAAATAAAATTTTCATTCTTTTCCTAATTTCTGCTTCTGTTGTATTAAAATATCATTATTTTTCATGATGGTCACATTTTTTCTATTAACTTTACACACCTTGGTCAAACATATGCCTAGCATTCACTTTATTTAATATTTTCATTCTACATTTGTCTCAGTGGTTACACTCGTCTTAGTTGCACCAAATATACCATAGTATACTGTTGGGCTGCCAACCCACATGAGTATGAGGCCCAAACGTGTGACTATAAAGCCTCACGGGTTTAAGGAATATTATAGACTGTAGGACACCTGTGACCAAATTATGTTCATGCTTTCCTGGAAGGGACTTGTCTGAGCCAATTTTCCTTAGGTTACTCTATTTAAGATGTATCTATATGAGAAAGGCAATGAATGAAAAACGAGTTTCGTAAATTTATCTTTTATTTTCAATCTGTCTTCTATTTTGCAACCCTGGACCTAGCTTCCTATTTCTCCCATACATTTTGGTGCTTTTATTGCCACCACCATGTATCCAATAGCACAGCTAAGGATATGGAGGAAGCGTTGCAAGCTATCACCGTAGGCCCGCTCAGTTGCAAACCCATATCAACAATCAAACAACAACTAAATGATAGTCAACACTCCCATATTCAACAACGCCATCAGTCCTTCTAGTCTTTTCTCACGGACTTCAACGACCATATCCACCTCATTTTCCCATTATCATGATTACCACACCTCTTTCCATCTCATTGTCTTCAACCATTTGCCTAACCTCACATGTCACACTTCAAAACCAACGCCTAGCACCACCACCATCCCATCCACCACCGGGAACGTATCACTCTTACCAAGGCCTACACCACAACTTCCCTTTTACCCCTTTTCAGCCATACACATGTTTCACTCGTCGTTTTCCTCTTCACCACCGCTACTTCGACCTCCAAAATTCTTCGCTATATTTTCGGTGTAATCGTCATTACCCTTATTGATACTAGAAGCTCCCACAACATCCTTCAACCACGTATTGCTACCCATCTCAACCTTTCCACCATACCCACTAAATCCTTCTCCTTGATGGTTGGTAAATGGTGCCCACATAATGTTCTGGGTTTGCCCCAAAGGGCACCTCCAAACTACAACAAACCTCACCATCCTTGTTTCCTACTACCTATTGAAGGTGAAGGTGTTGACATTGTATTGGGATTGGAGTGTTTGTCCACTTTGAACAACATATTTGCCAACTTTGCCAAACCTAGCTCTTTTTTTTTTCTCATAACAACACCCTCTTCACGATTCTTGGCCAACATACACCCAATCCCACCCCTTCCACAAACTACTAAATGACATTTACTACACTCTAACTTAGTTGCATACCTCTACTACCTCACCTTCCAACCCATATTCTTTTTATTCCTCATCCACACAGTTCCCACTACTCTTAAGTCAAAGACCTCGAAATGCAAACCATTCTCCATTCGTACCCCACCCTTTTCCAACAACCCATGACCTACCACCTTGTTGCCCTTGCAATCACCATATCCCTTTAACCCTACTTGACTTTGGATGCGATGAAAAATAAGTGGGTTCTTGGCTCTTGATGTATACTTTATATATTTCGAAAAAAAAGGAAGAGTATACATTACAAGGAAAAATATATCCTATAACACTCAACTCTAGACTAGGTACACACACCCCAAAAACAACTCTATGAAAGTTGCATAATACAATAATAGTCTTAATTTTAATACTCTCCCTCAAGTTGGAGCATAAAAATTGTATGAGCCAAGCTTGGAACATGTAAAATGAATTCTAGGCCCTATCAAGGACTTAGTGAAAAAGTTTGCAAGTTGGTTGTTAAAGTTGATAAATCTTGGTTGTTAGGATTGGTAAATCCAATACAACGTTCCTTGGACATTGGCTTGTTTGTTCCTGATAAAATGACAATCAATCTCTATGTATTTGGTCCTTTCATGAAACACAGGGTTGAAAGCTATATGAAGGTTTCCTTGATTCTTGCAATTCAATTTCGTTTGTTCAACTTCACAAAATTTCAACTCTTGAAGGAGTTGTTTATTCCACACAAGTTCACAAGACATAGTCCTTGTCTTGGAGTCTTTTTGATTTCCAATGATCAATGTGAGGATTCTGCATGAATTGACAATGACTCCAATTGCATAAGAAATATCAGGTTATTATATTGCCATGAATGAGTTTTTCCATCAACCACTTGTACCTTTCTAGATTTGAAAAAGTTTCACCTTGGTCCACCATCAACTTTTGATTGCATCCATAGGCCTACAAGCTTGCAATTTTCCAACCTTGTCTCGTCTAGAATGACAAAAGTACATTTTTTTTGTGAAATAACAACACCTTCCTCTGATTGAGTCGCTTCCATACCCAAAAAATATTTCAGATAACCAAGATCTTTAGTTTGAAAAATGATTGAATAAGTGCTCCTTTAGTTGAAAAGATCCTAGTAACATCATTCCCTATGATAACTATATCATCAACATAGACCATTAGATAAACACTTCCTAGGAGAAATATGACAATAGAAAACTCAATGATTTGCCTCAAATTGTTTTAATCCAAAACCTTGATTGAGTTTACCAAAATCAAACTCGGGGTGACTACTTCAAACCATAAAGAGAGTGATGTAATTTACACACTAAACCAGACTCTCCTTGAGTAAAAATTCCAAGAGGTTGCTCCATTTAAATTTCCTCCTCAAGATCACCATGAAGGAAAACATTTTTATGTCAAGCTTGTGAAGTGGTCAATGGAGAATAACAACCACTGCAAGAAAAAGCCTAGTTGTGTTGATCTTGGTCACAATAGAAAAAATATCATAATAGTTAAGTCCATAAATTTGTGTATATCCTTTGACCACCAACCGGTCATTAAGGAAATCCACTTCACCACAAGGCTCAATTTTAACAACATAGACCCATCATCATCTAATTGTCTTCTTTCCATAAGGAAGAGGAAACAAACTCTCATGTGCCATTGCTTGCAAGAGCTTTTCATCAATCATGACTTGTCACCATCTAGGATGATCAAGTGCCTCATGAGCAGTTTAGGAACACTGATGGCAAATGTAGAAAAAACAAAAGAAGAATAAGGTGGAGACAAACAATGATAATTCATAAAATTATAAATAGTATATGGTTACGAGTACACTGGATACCTTTCCGAAGAGCAATAGGCCAATTTGAAGTGGAGTTCTCTATGTCTTACGTTTGTATGTAAGGAGAGGTGGTGGAGCAATGTAAAACTGGTTTTCATTTCTGTTGGATTTAAAAGAAGCCGAAATCATTAGAGGACGAAAAGTTAGAACAAGGAGAACTTGTTGAATGGACAAGAGTTTCCATGGAGGACGAGAAAAAGGGTGTGCCTTAAAAAACGTGACATCAACTAACATATAGTAGTTTTTGGTAGTTGGAGAATAGCATTTGTATCATTTTTTAAGGCGAGAACATCTCATAAAAACACATTTAATAGCCTTTGTAGAGAAGTTTTCTAAATCTAGAGACAATTATGAACAAAACAAGTACAACCAAATACTTTGGGAGAGACATGAAATAAGGGATCATTTTGGAAAAATAACGGATCGAGGAATTTGATTTTCATGAAAGGAAGACATTATATTTATTAAAAAGCAAGCAACGAGAAATGAATTACCCCAATGATGTACAACAACATTTGTATTCAACATTAGAGAGCGTACAATTCAACATTTGTAGTGTGAGGACAGGTTGACTAATGTAAAATACTTTGTGAGGATAAGAAGGAGAAAGTTAAGTAGAAAAATATTTTTTAGCATTGCACTCTAAAAGACTTTAATTTTTTCCAAACTGGTTTTTAATCTTATTGAAGAAGGACATGAATATGGACATAAGTTCATATATGTCTTTCATTAAATAAACCCAAGTACAATGAAAAGTTCATCAACAAAGCTTAAAAAGTATTTAAGGCCAAAACATGTGACACAATTGAGTCCCCAAATATCTGAATGAATGGTGGAGAAAATTAAGTTACATCTTTTTTCTGTTTGATTTGGAATTGATGACCTAGCATGCTTTCCTAGTACATGATTCACATTCTAACCCTTGAAGTTGCTCAATCCTAAGAGCTATCATCTTCAACTTGGCTAGACACGATCATGCAAATGCTTTGGGGTTGAGGTAGCAAAATAAGACATAGGTAGGCTCGTTTTCAAATAGTAAAGTCCTTGTGATTCATGCCCTTTACCAATCAGACGATTCATACCAAGTTCCTGTATGACAAAGGAATCAAAATTTAAAGAATGAGTTAATTGGCTTAGAGACACAATATAGGGACAATGTGGAATGTACAAGATACAATCTAGATTTAAAGGAGATAAAGGGACTTGACTAATTCCTTGAGATGCAACTTTGGATCCATTAGCTACAATAACAAGGTGGGGAATTGTTGGAGAAGAGAAAAAAATATAATGAAGAGCTATTTCCAGAAATATGATTTGAGGCACCTAAGTTAAGTATACATGGACCTAGACCTTCTACATATTGAGAAATACAAGTATCAAATTGATGGTGAAATACTTGGTACTAAAGAAGATTGACCTTGATGGTGAAACTCTTCAAATTAAGTGTCAAATACTCTTGGTACTCCTCATTAGAAAGTTTGGACTCTCCTTTTCCACATTAGATTAATGGGCTGTCTTGTCTGAAGAACCATGCAAGGAATAGAAACTCTTTAAAGTACGGCCCATTCTTGTGCAATATGTGCATTGAGGACGTCCACTCCGACCACCATGTCCTCCTACTCAGTTGGTATGATCTCTCTTTCCTCGCAATGCTACCATTGTTGATGTTTTGACAACTCAACTTTTAACAAGGTAGGCACCCAAAGAAGTCTATTGACTACGCTGTCCATTGAAGGTATGTGATCCCTGGCTAAAATTTGGTCACATACATGATCAAAATCGGAGTGTAGACTTCTTAGAATTAAGATCATGTATAACATCAAGTTTTTTGTTGATATCCTCCAATGAATAAATCACAAGAAATCTCTTTAATTCTTCTATTGCAACCCAAGCCTATGTTACATGTGAGATCGTATCATGATTGGTTTGTGTGAGGGAGACCACTCTTTGAGTTGCATCAAAGAGATGTTGAATGTCATTAGCAAAATATCCTGAACCTTATTCTAAAAAGAAGAGCATGTCTAAGGATCTGAGTATTTGTAAGACATCATGTTCAATTGATTGCCATAAAACAACACATTACAGGAAGTCCAGATTTTTCCATTGAGGTTTATCTTCATTTAGAACAACATTGACTTCTTTTTCCAAATGGTCTTGGTATCCTTGACTAAGGAACCATAACTCCACAAACGTGGATCAAGATAAGTAGTTTTTCCAATTGAGTTTTGTCATGTAGTAGGAGTAACAAAAAAATAAGCATAAATATAGGTCATTCTAGAGACAAAAGCGATAAACAAATTTGAGGAGAAAGGGAAAAACCCTATGTTGTGAGAGGAGAACCTTGACCAGCTATTTAAGTGTAATGAACGAAGAGGACAAGGGTAGAAACACGCCTTCAAGAGCCTAACGAGACGAACGATGACGGTCTAATGTGATTGCAATACCAGGAAGGTGACACATGGGACACACGTGGCGCATTGTGCAGCTTTTGGTCATGCGACCTCCAAGGTTGGGTTGAGCTCCTCGAGGCTCACCAAATACTATCATCGCTAGACGAAATGATGGCATATGGCATCCAGAGATAGAGAACAGAGGTGGTCCGGCAACAAAGCTCTTGATATCAACTTGGATCTTGATTTGATGAAAAATCATTGAGTTCTTGGCTAAGCTAATGTATGTTTATATATATGGAAAAAGGAAAAGTACATTACAAGGAAAAATATATTCTATAACACTTAATCCCTAGACTAGGTACATAAGCCCAAAAAACAACTTTGCGAAAGTTGTACAATACAATAATAGTCATAACTTGAACAATCCTCAAACCTGTCTAGTCTTTGTGAAGCCTTGTTACCCTCACTCCCAAAAAGAGGCGATTGTGGGTTTCATCCTTGAAATGATAGAAGATAATCCCGTAATTATAGGGCATTAAACATAGTGATCATTAAGCATAAATTCCCTATACCCACAATTGACAAATTGTTAGTTGAATTAGGCGCAACAAAGGTCTTTACCAAAATAAATCTCAAATTAGGTCACCACCAAATCCATCTCAACCATACGGACTCACAAAATGGCTTTTACAACTTGTGATGGACACTATGAATTCCTAGCCATGCCTCTTATGCTTTAGTAATGTTCCATCAACATTTCAATTTGCATAGAATGATCTGTTGAGACCATTTCTAGTTGGTTTGTCCGTATTTGTTTGATGACATTCTTATTTAATATCCTTCTCGATTTGCTCATTTATCCCACTCATGCTTGAATTTAGATTTACTTGTTACTAACAAGTTAAATGTTAAATTATCTAATTGTATATTTGGTATTATGAAGTCTCCTACTTGTTCCACATCATATTCGATAGGGGTGTCTCCCCAAACCTGGAGAAAGTGCACTAGTATCATGTGGATTTTTCTCATAAAAGAAAAATCTGAAGTTTTTCCTTTATGTGTAAATTCTTTCATATGATACACACAATTTGGGAAATCAATTAAATGTTTGTGTTGTAATAATGGGAGGAAATTTGAATGAGATATTCTCTCTTCAAATACCTTAGTATTATTTTTTTCAAGTCTTGTTTAGTTCCTGTTATCTTTAATCCTTAGGCTACAGTGTAATTCCTATTGTTCTGACTTTTTTACATTTTCCTTATATAGAGGAGATGATAAGGGGGCTCAGTCAGGTATCTTGGGAGCGTGTGGATGTTAGCTTTCAGAAAAGTAAACAGCGCTACATTGCTCACAGTACAATTCAGGTAAGACTGATGGTAACTGTTATATCCAAAAATACAGGGTTACTAAAACTTATTGAAATTATAATGTCTTGAGCATATTTCAAATTTTTTCCCCTATTTTAAACAATAAACAGAACACATACAATAGAGTATGAAAAACTTGATTGTATAAAACTAAAGCTGAAAACTAGTAACACATCCTCTACTATGAATTGATACTTATTGAAACTTAAATCATGTAGGTCTCAATCCCTATTTAATTAGTCTCACATGTGATTTATGAGTAATAAATTTCAGCAAGTAGTTAACAGCGTCTTCTCGATTCCAAATATAAATCATGAGGGCATATGGACTGGGAAAGCAAAATGATCTGGTCTCTGGACTAAACCTGATGATCTTAAATAATTATAGTTTGGTTGGAATTCTTGTTTGGTAAAACCTATGAAATATCAAAATAGCACTCTGGTTTTTATGATATCACTGCTGTCCTTGGTTTATGATTCTCAGTTTCTGGACTGTTGCTTGTGCCACATGTCAGAGGCACGGGGAACTATTATGGTTACGAAAGTATTAACCATGGCATTAATACATCTGATCATAAAGACTCCAGTTTTATGAGTCTGCATGGTTGTGTATATAATTTTTTTTATACATGTTAATCACTTTTGGCTTTACATATTAGTTTTCCTGTAACAGATTTTAATATCTCCTCTCACAATTGTTGAGAACAGTTCTTTAAACCTACAAGTCATTATGTATGACGATACCTCGAGCTTGATGTTCCTTGTTTCTTTTTCTAATTTTTTCTAGTGTTTTTGCCTTGGTCCCAGGTGAAAACATATTGGTTGAATTCTGATGGTGCTGATGTGGTTTACCATATGATAGATAACTTCCTTCTTTAGCCTTTTTGGTGAGTAAATCAATGTTGTGAGCAATAGTTGTAATCTAATCATATATCCCCTCTATTATGTCTTGCAACGTAATGGATGAAGATTTGTTGTACATTGTATTGTGGCATCGGAAGTAATAGCTTCGTTTGAGAGCACCTTCATGTAAATGAGGACTCTTATTTAGTAATTTTTGTTTATATATTGATGTTATTGACAATGTGATATCAACACGATGCTTTATTTTATTCTCTCCATAGTCTATATTTTCTGTTTGATATCTAAACCCATAACCGTGATTTGATTTTAAAAGCTCTTAACAGCAGGCTTGGAGTTGGTAACTTGAAAAAGCTGTTAGATTGCTCTGTCTCCTGGTTGCCTTTTAATTCTGGGATGATATTTTATCAGGGGTAAACATTTCAACTCATTAAAGTTGTACACATTAATGTACCACATGCAGATTGAGTAAACTTAACCCAAACAGAAATAGTTCTAATATTTAATTTTAGTTTTATAATAACTTTTATATGTAATATGTTATTGATTTTAATATTCTTAATATATTTAATGAATAATTACATTGTTAAGATTAGTTCTATTTTTTCTTATTAGTGAATGGTGTTGCACGAATAGCAAACAATGTAATTTTTATCAACTGTGGATTCATAATTTGTGATGTTTTTCACCACCAACATTTAGTATTGTAATTTAATTTCAAATGATTAGGAAACTGACAAAACCAAGTAAAGTAAAAGTGAAATAAAAAAATTATAGTAATTCAAAAATATCAACTTAAACATAATATATATATATATATATATATATATATATATATATATATATATATATATATATTTTTATAAGAGGAGAGTTGAAAATATATTTTTTTTTTTTTTTTATATCTTACTTTTTTACCTATATCTATATTTTTTCTTTTTTTAAGTA